>ENA-UOOK01001059-UOOK01001059.1-fermentation-metagenome-genome-assembly--contig:-NODE-1059-length-36818-cov-6.159236_pt1 | contig 36818 bp, 25 predicted proteins | sample MGYA00245777_ERZ724023 | MGnify/ENA primary metagenome ERZ724023 (study PRJEB28704, sample SAMN03018312) | fermentation metagenome | biome: anthropogenic terrestrial biome; feature: soil; material...
TGGAGTGGAACCATGTTTGAATATATGATGCCCCTGCTTATAATGAAAAACTATAAAAACACGCTGATGGATGAAACCTATAAGTTTGTAATAAAGGCTCAAATGGAATATGCAAAAAAAAGGGATTGCCCTTGGGGAGTTTCAGAATCTGCCTACAATGCATTTGATATTTTGTTTAATTACCAATACAGAGCGTTTGGTGTTCCAGCATTAGGGCTTAAAAGAGGACTTGTAAACGATATGGTTGTTGCACCTTATGCTACGATATTAGCATTTATGGTCGATTTTTCTTCCTCTATGTCTAATCTATATTATTTAAAGGATGAGGGACTAGAGGGAAAGTATGGCTTCTATGAGGCGGCAGATTATACACCAGGAAGGCTTCCAATAGGTAAAAAACATGTAGTAGTTAAAAACTTCATGGCTCATCATCTTGGAATGAGCATGCTTGCAATTAACAATATATTAAACCAAAACATAATGCAGGAGAGGTTTTCTAAAGACCCAATGGTTAAATCTGCTGAGCTGCTTCTCCAGGAGAAGGTTCCAAATAGGATAATTACTGCAAAGGATATAGAAGAAGAGATTATTCCTTTTGAAAAGGAAGAGAGGCATGTACAGGAGTTTTATAAGGTAATAAAAAGTCCTATACTCAATTTTCCTGAGGCCCATATCATATCAAACGGCAAATATAATGTAGTGCTTACAAACACTGGATCAGGTTACAGCAGGTGTAATACTGCAGCCATATCTAGGTGGAGAGAAGATAAAATTGAATCGAGCTTTGGTATGTTTTTCTATATACAAAATATAAATTCAAATATGGTATGGTCTGCAGCTTATGAGCCTTGCAGAGTTTTGCCTGAGGAGTATAAGGCAATATTTTCGTCTGACAAAATAGAATATTTAAGGGTTGATGGGAGCATTGATACCCATACGGAGATTGTAGTATCGCCAGAGGATAATGCGGAGATAAGGAGAATTTCCCTTACAAACCACAGCGACCACAGAAGGGTAATTGAGGTTACAAGCTATTTTGAGGTTGTTATGTCTTCCCAAGCTGCAGATACGGCTCATAGAGCCTTTAATAATTTATTTGTAAAAACGGAATATTTACAAGGACTTGATGCTATTTTAGCGGAGAGAAGGAATAGGGATGCAGATAAAGAACCTGTATGGCTTTATCACTCCGTAGTGGTTGAGGGCGATGCAGTGGGGCCTGTACAATATGAGACGGATAGGATGAAATTCATAGGAAGAAATAGAGGGTATAAAGACCCTGAGGCATTAGATGTGGATCACCCACTATCTAATACCACTGGAGCCGTTATTGATCCTATAATGAGCATAAGGAAAAGGCTAAGTATTGAGTCTGGAAAGACTGTTAGAATATCTTATATTACAGGTATTGAAGATGGCAGGGATAAGGTACTCGAAAGGGTAAAGAAGTATTCTGACATATCTAATGTAAAGAGAGCATTTGAGCTTGCATGGACTAGAAGCCAGGTTGAGGGAAGATATCTAAATCTTACAGAGAAGAAAATAGAAGTATACCAAAGGGTCCTATCTCACATTGTTTATTTAAGCCCATTAAGGCGAAAAATAAAAGACCTAATTGTGAACAATAAAAAAGGTCAATCAGGATTATGGTCTTTTGGAATATCAGGAGATTTGCCTATTGTATTAGTATCAATTAAAAATAGTGATGAAATAGACATAGTATACGAGGCACTAGAACTTCACGAGTATTTAAGGCTAAAAGGGTTTAAGATGGATCTAGTTATATTAAATGAAAATAAAGGTGACTATATGCAAAGCTTAAATAATCAGCTTAAATCCATGATTGAATCAAGCCATGCAGGAGATATAAAAGATACATCTGGAGGAGTATTTTTAAGGCAATCAGAGGAAATGGGCAGAGAAGAAAAAACTTTGCTATTCTCAGTTGCAAGAATATGCTTTAAAGGTGATGGAGGCAGTTTATCAAAGCAAATACAAGGTAGAAACAATCAAGCAAATCGTAATAAAAATATAGTATTAGGATTAAACAGCAAAAAAGATATATATGAGGAGCATAGGGAAGAGGCTAAGGATCTAGTATTCTTCAATGAAATTGGGGGATTTAATAAAGATGGAAATGAATACGTAATATACTTAAACAATGGTAATGTTACACCTGCACCATGGTCAAATGTAGTATCAAACGGTAATTTTGGATTTCTGACCACGGAAAACGGTTCCATGTATACCTGGTCTGAAAATAGCAGAGAAAATAAGCTTACCCCATGGTCTAACGACCCCGTGGTAGATCCATCAGGAGAGGTTATATATATAAGAGATGAAGATGGAGAGTATGAAAATACATGGACTATAACCCCAGGCCCAATTAGAGACAAAAATACCTATATAATTAAGCACGGGTTTGGGTATACAGCTTTTAATCATACAGCTTATGGTATCAGCCAAGAGGAGAAGGTATTTGTACCTGTTTCTGATAATGTAAAGATATATTCAATAAAGCTTAAAAATATAAGCGGCAAGAAAAGAAAAATATCTGCAACACTATATATAAGGCCGGTGCTTGGTGTACATGAGGATATTACATCACCATTTATAGTTACAAGTTCCCACAAAGAAACAGGTGTCATGCTTATTAAAAACTCTTATACTGATGAATTCTATGGAAGATATGCATTTTTAGACTCTTCTATTTTAGATAGATCCATAACAGGTGATAGATTAGAGTTTATAGGACTTGGAGGGGATAGTAAAAATCCTCAGGGCATAACAAAGGGGGGGCTTTCAGGCAGGATAGGTGCAGGACTTGACCCTTGTGCAGCAATGAAGGTATTAGTAGAATTAGACGATGGCGAAGAAAAGGAATTTGTATTTACTCTTGGTCAAGGTAAAAGCGAGGAAGATGCAGTTAATATAGCATTAAAATATAGGGATGTTGATTATGTAAAAGAAGCATTTAATCAGGTGGCTAATTATTGGGGAGGTATACTAGGCAGTATAAAGGTAAAGACACCAGATATATCACTTGACTTAATGGCAAATGGATGGCTGCTTTACCAGACCATATCATGTAGAATAATGGCAAGATCCGCATTTTACCAAAGCGGCGGTGCTTTTGGATTTAGGGATCAGCTTCAGGATGTTCTAGCTGCAGGGTATGTATGCCCTGATATGCAAAAAAGGCAGATACTAACCAGTGCCTCACACCAATTTTTAGAAGGAGATGTGCAGCATTGGTGGCACCCTGAAGGCAATAAGGGCATAAGAACAAGGTTTTCCGATGACCTTCTCTGGCTTCCATATGTATGCATAGACTATATAGACTTAACAGGGGATTACAGTATACTTGATGATTTAGAACCTTATTTGGAAGATGAACCCCTAGGTGAAGATGAGGACGAAAGGTACAATAAGCCAAGAGTATCTAATATACAAGAAAGCATATATGACCACTGCATAAAAGCAATCGATAGATCCTTAAAGTTTGGAGAGCACGGTATTCCACTTATGGGATCAGGTGACTGGAATGATGGAATGAATACTGTGGGGAACAAAGGAAAAGGAGAGAGCATTTGGCTTGGGTGGTTTTTGTATGATATACTAACAAGGTTTTCAAACATTTGCAGGTACAAAAAAGATTTTGAAAGAGCTGATAATTATATAAAAACTGCAGATAAAATAGTTGAAAGCATTGAGAAAAATGGTTGGGATGGAAGCTGGTATAGGAGGGCATATTTTGATAATGGAAAGCTTTTAGGTTCAGCTTCAAACATGGAGTGCAGGATAGACTCAATTGCTCAGTCTTGGGCTGCCATATCAGGCGGTGCTAGACACAAAAGAGTTGTAGAGGCCATGGGAGCATTAGAGCAGTATCTTGTAAGAAGAAGTGAAGGACTAATTGCACTTTTGACCCCACCTTTTGACAACAGTGATTTAGAGCCCGGGTATATAAAAGCGTACGTTCCTGGTGTAAGAGAAAATGGCGGTCAGTATACCCATGCAGCAGTTTGGGTAGTACTAGGGTTTACAAAGTTTAGCATGGGCGATAAGGCATGGGAGTATTTTAATATGATAAATCCTATAAATCACTCAAGAACCGCCATGGAAATAACAAAATATAAAGTTGAGCCCTACGTAATGGCTGCAGATGTATATGCCGCAGAGCCCCACATAGGCCGAGGCGGCTGGACTTGGTACACTGGCGCAGCAGGTTGGATGTACAGGGTATGCATAGAAAATATGCTTGGCCTTAAGATAAGGGGCTCTGCACTTTTGATTGACCCCTGCATACCAAAATCATGGAGAGAATACAGCATAAGATACACCTACCAGAACACCCACTATATAATAAACATCAAAAACCCCTACGGTCTCAACTCCGGTGTAAAAAGTATCTACCTCGATGGAAACAACATAGAAAAGTTAGTTATAAACTTAGTTAACGATAATAAAGAACATTACGTTGATGTAACATTAGGCGAGGCTCCATAGGAGCCTTTTTTTCGTGAGTTGTGGGTTTTGGGTTGGGGGACGGTTCATTCATCTACGCTGTTTGGACAAGCCAGGGGACGGTTCATGCACATATGCTATTTGGGAGGCTTGTCCTAGTGGTTAATGTGAATGAACCGTCCCCTGGGTTACCCGGGGTTACTTATAGTGTTTAACTATTTCAATATAACGCATCCTTACCTCGTCTACTATTTTGTCCCAGCTTGTATACAATGTGTCGTAGGCATTATGACCTACATTGGGAAGTTTACCTCTGTCTGATAAAATATGTTTTATTTCTTCAGCGTAGGCCTTTTCATTATCTTCTGATAAAAAACCATTGTATCCGTTGATTATATTTTGAGCTGCATTTGATCCTTCGACTAAAAGTGAAGGGCATTTAACTGCAGCTGCTTCTTGTACTACAATTCCTGATGTATCATATAGTGATGGAAACAAAAATAAATCGGCCCTTATAAATAAAGCTTTTAAATATTCTCTATCTAGTATTTTTCCAGTAAATATTACATCATCATAAATTCCCTTGTTTGCTGCCATTTCTCTTAACTCATTTTCAGCAAATCCTTCACCCGCAAAAATCACCTTAAAATTTATGCCCATTCCTTTAAGAGAGGATAGAGAATTAATTATGAGGGCTAGGTTTTTTTGCCATATAAGTTGTCCAACAAATAAAAAGACTATTTCGGTATCAGTAATATTTAGCTTTTTATTTACCATATTAAAAAGCTCATCCCTATTTTTAGGTGGAACGAAATCAGTGCCATTTGGTACTACATCAATTTTGCCTTTAAAACCATATTTCCTTAAAGTCTCTACGGTAGCATCATTTACAGTCCACACAAAATCTACCTGATTGAAAAAGTTTATTGTTCTATTAACCATAAACTTTGCTGCATAGTCAAATTTAACAGCCTCTTTAAAGTCGTCATAATACTTGGAATGAAAGGTTGCAACTATAGGTATATGCCTCTTGCGGGCAAGTCTTAATGCAAACTTTCCTGAAGTAAAGGGGCAATGGGCATGTACTATATCAAATGGTATTTCATTAATTTTTCTCTTAAAAGGAAGATCAAACTCAGTTATCCCGAGGCGGTATGGCGGCCTTTGTGGAATTGGCATAGAGAAGTAGCGAATTACTTCAAAACTTTCATCGTCTATATAGTTTGGAAAGGATGGGGTTATAACATAACTATCTACAGATTTTTTATTTAGCCAATAAGCATAATTCTTTGCTACATTAGCAACTCCATCCATTATGGGAAGATATGAATCATTAAACTGTCCTGTAACTATTTTCATTTAGCGACTTCCTTCCTCTACAGTAGTTTTTGTTAGAGCATACGGCCCCTACAAAGGCTTGTTCCCTTTTTTGAATTTATGTTTTCACTTATATTATTAAATAAATTGTAAATGCATTTGGACAAATAAATTATGCCAGAACCGATTAAAAGAAAAATTAGCATGAAAAATGAGGATATAGCAAGAAGTATAAATAATAATACTTCTTTGATCTTATTTAAGATAATTTTACCTTCATGCATAAGAGGACACCTCCTAAAACCATCTTTATTATAAGTATAATAGAAGTCTTGCAATTTATCCATAAACTAAGCTTACATTATAATTATTTTACCTTACATTTTTGAAAGATAGGGAAGGTTTAGCAGACCTAATTTATTTGATGAAATGCATGGAAAAACATGGCTATATGGTGTACAATATAACCATATATATAATTATTTGTAAAGTATAGGAGGATAAAAGTGTTTTGTGCGCATATTAATACAGAGACATCGAAAAAGCAAAGTGTTGTGGAGCACTTAAATAATGTATCTAGGCTATCAAAGGAGTATGGAGAAAAGGCATCCCTTGGGGCTACAGCAGAGTTAATTGGACTGCTTCATGATATGGGAAAGGGGACAGATATATTTAATGAATATATACATAATTGCTCTCTAAACCCTAATGATAAATCTCTCAAAGGTAAAATAAACCACTCAACAGCAGGAGCCAAATTTATATATGATAACTTTTACAATTCGCCAGATCCATATTATAAACTTACTGCTCAGATTATATCTTTAGCCATTTGTTCTCATCATGGGGGGCTTATTGATTGCTTAGACTTAGACGGTGTTGATACTTTTTTTCACAGAATGCATACAAATAAGGAAATTTTCTATAATGAAGCACTACATAATTTTAACGAAGAATATTCAGGCACACCTAATATTGATAACTTATTTAAAAAGTCTACAGAAGAGATATTTACAGCTCTTAATAAAATAAAAGGTATAAATGACTCTGAATGGTTTGGGAGATTTGCCATAGGGATGCTAGAAAAATACCTTCTTAGCTGTGTTATTGATGCTGATAGATATGATACATATACATTTATGGAAGGAAAGGAATACAAGCAGGACATAGACAAATCGGCTCTGTGGGATGAGCTTTCAGATACATTTGAGAATAAAATAAATAAATACGAAAAGTCAAGCAAAATAGATGAATTAAGGAGCGAAATTTCTATATGCTGCAAGAATTTTGCTAAATATGATACAGGTATATACCAATTAACAGTACCAACGGGTGGAGGAAAGACCCTCTCTAGTCTAAGGTATGCAATAGAACATGCAAAAAAGCATAATAAAGATAGAATTTTTTATATAATACCTTATACCACAATAATAGATCAAAATGCCAAGGAAATTAGAGATATATTGGGAAGAGAGGATATTATACTAGAGCACCATTCAAACATTATTTCAGATAATGAATCAGAGGATTATAAACTTTTAACAGAAAGATGGGATAGCCCAATTATTCTTACAACTATGGTTCAATTTCTTGATACCCTCTTTAATGGAGGAACCCAAGGAGTAAGGCGTATGCACAACTTTGCAAACTCGATTATTATATTCGATGAGATTCAGACAATCCCCATTAAGTGTATAAATATGTTTAATAGTGCAATCAACTTCTTATCTAATGTTTGTAATACGACTATAGTACTTTGTACTGCAACGCAGCCACTTTTATCAAAAACAAAAATGCCCATAAAGTTAAGCAATAAAGCTGATATGGTATTAAACATTGAAGATAAATTTAAACAGCTTAAACGTGTTGATTTAGTAGATAAAAGGATTATTGGCGGATACACTATAGAATCTTTAAAAAAGTTTATATTAGAAAAAATAGAGCAGGTAAATAGTGTGCTGGTAATACTTAATACCAAGGTTTCTGCAAGAGAACTTTTTAATGAACTTAAGGAAGTAAATAATAACCTCTGTATAAATGAGCAGTATAAGATATTTCATTTAAGCACGAATATGTGTCCGGCAAATAGAATGAGTGTTTTAAAAAGTGTAAAAGAAAGTTTAGGTAAGGAAAAGGTAATTTGTATAAGTACCCAGCTAATAGAAGCTGGTGTTAATATATCTTTTGAATGTGTTGTAAGGTCTTTAGCAGGGCTTGATAGTATTATTCAGGCTGCAGGAAGGTGCAATAGGCACGGTGAAAGAGAATGCAGCAATGTTTATATAGTAAATGTTGCAGACGAAAATGTAGAAAGGCTTGTAGATATAAAATGTGGACAGGAGTGTACTGAAAGGGTCCTTGAGGAGTTTAACAGAAATAAAGATGAATTTGATAATGATTTACTATCTCCAAAGATTATGGAAAGATATTACAGGTATTATTTTTATAATCGGAAGGATGAGATGAACTATACACTGCCTAAACCAAATAACGATAAATCTATGTATGATTTGTTATCTTTAAATACTGAAGGGCTCAATGCATATAAAGGGAGGAATGTTTATCCTCCAAATCTTATGCTAAGACAAGCATTTAAAACAGCAGGAAATAACTTTAAAGTAATAGATCAAAACACAACAGGGATAATTGTTCCATATGGAAGGGGGAAGGAGATAATAACCCTCATAAATGGGGATTGTTCTTTAGATGAATTAAAATTGTATCTAAGGGAAGCACAGCAGTACTCAGTAAATATATTTGACACTGATAAAAGAAATTTAGAAGATATTAGAGCCATTACTCAACTAAATAATGGCGGAGTACTTGCACTTAAAGAAGGCTTCTATAGAGAAGACTTAGGTGTAGTATTAGAAAAACAGCCAATGGATTTTTATAATGTTTGATGGAGGTGAAAAAGATGAAATGGGAAAACAGTGTGGAGTTTAGGGTAAGTGGAAGATATGCACTTTTTAGCGATCCTATTAATAGAATTGGGGGAGAAAAATTCTCTTATCAAGTACCGACTTATCAGGCACTTAAAGGAATACTTGAGAGCGTATATTGGAAACCAACAATAATATGGATAATTGATAAGGTTAGGGTCATGAATCTAATAAAAACTCAGTCTCAGGGGATTCGCCCTATAGGATTTAATGGGGGAAATACTTTGTCAATCTATACATATCTGGTAAATGTGGAATATCAGGTAAAGGCTCATTTTGAATGGAATTATAACCGACCAAACATGGAAAAGGATAGAAATGAGGATAAACACTTTCAAATTGCTAAAAGAATGATTGAACGTGGTGGAAGGCGGGATATCTTTTTAGGTACTCGCGAGTGTCAAGGTTATGTTGAACCTTGTAAATTTGGAGAAGGAGAAGGTGCATATGATAACTATGGTTCATTATCATTTGGGCTAATGTTTCATGGGTTTGATTATCCTGATGAGACAGGGAAAGATAAGCTAATAACAAGGCTTTGGACACCAGTGATGAAAGATGGAGTCATAGAATTTATAAGACCTGATGAATGTACAATAAAGCGTGAAATTTCATCAATGAAGCCTAAAGTATTTGATGAACATAACTTCAGTGGGCTTGATGAATTTGAAATGGGGGAGGATCATATTGAGCTGGGTTTATAAGCTTTATGAAACCTACGAGAATTGTAAAGGCAAAGTAGACGATATGGGGGGCGATAATAGTACCATCCTCCTTCCTGTTGCTCATTCAACACAAAATGCACAAATTGAGGTTATCATAAATGGATATGGAGACTTTTTAAGGGCAATGGAGGTTGAAAAAGATAATGCGATTACGATTATTCCCGTAAATGAGGATTCTGCTACAAGGAGCAGTGGTATAGCGCCACACCCTCTTTGCGACAAATTGCAATATGTGGCAGGGGATTATGCTGACTATGTATCAAAGAAAAATGGTGAGAAATATTATGATAAGTATATAGAGATGCTTGGAAAATGGTGTAATTCCACTTATAGTAATGAAAAGGTATCTGCAATTTATTGCTACTTAAAAAAGAGAACGCTGATGGCTGATTTAATAAAATACAATATATTGAAATGTGATAATGATGGAAGACTTTTGAAGGATGCAAAAATAGGTATAAGCAATCAAAGTGATGCCTTTGTAAGGTTCAAGGTTGAAATTCCAGAAGAGGATGAATCAGCTGTATGGCTTGATGAGAAAGTTTATGAAAGCTATATTAGTTATTATTTAAGTCTTCAAAAGGATGTTGAACTATGCTATGTAATGGGAAAGAAAGCTCCATGTTCAGAGAAACACCCTTCAAAGATTAGAAACACAGCAGATAAAGCAAAACTTATATCTGCAAATGACTCTACTGGATTTACCTATCGCGGGCGTTTTGCAGACAAGAATCAGGTTGTAAGTATTAGTTATGAGGCATCACAAAAGGCACACAATGAACTCCGCTGGCTTATTGAGAGACAAGGGTATAAAAATGGTGACCAAGCAATAGTTGCTTGGGGAACAAAGGGGCAGAATATGCCTGGGATCCTTGATGATACTCAATATGGTATATTTGGTAAGGAAGAGATAATGCCTATATCAACAGAAAAAGAATTTGCACAAAGGCTCAACAATGCAATTGCAGGTTATGGTTGTGATTTAGATACAAAGGCAGAGATTATTATAATGGGGTTAGATTCTGCAACTACTGGTAGATTATCTATAACATATTATCGTGAGCTAAATGGCACGGATTTTCTAAGCAGAATAAAAAAATGGCATGAGACTTGTATTTGGAGACATACTTATAAAAAAGTGCCTGACGGGGTTGATGAAAAAGGCAAACAAAAGTATAAGCAAATTACCTTTATAGGTGCTCCATCTCCTAAAGATATAACTCTAGCCGCATATGGTGATAAAGCTAGTGATAAGCTCAAAAAAGCAACTATAGAAAGACTATTACCATGTATTATTGATAGTGAAAAATTACCAATTGATATTGTAAATTCTACTGTAAATCGTGCTTCAAACCCTGTTTCAATGGAAAAGTGGGAATGGGAAAAGACATTAACTATTGCATGCGCTTTGGTAAAAAAATATAGATATGATAAGTTTAAGGAGGAATGGTCAATGGCACTTGATGAAAACCAAACGGATAGGAGCTATCTTTTTGGGAGACTTTTAGCAGTAGCACAGCAGATAGAGGAATGGGCATTAAATTCTACTGGAGAGAAAAGGGACACAAATGCAGAAAGGCTTATGCATCAATTTAAACTGCATCCATATAAGACTTGGGGTATTATTACAGACAAGCTAAGACCCTATATATCTCGTATAGGACATAAAGGAACAGGCTTAGTAGAGCTTATGACAAGTATAAACTCGATGTTAACCTATGAAGATTTTATAAGCCCAAAGCAATTAGAAGACAGTTATATATTAGGATACTATTGCCAGAGACAGATTTTTATTGATGAAAGGAATAAAAGGATGGAAGAGCTTGCACAGAAAAGGTTAAATTCACAAAGCGAAAGGGGAAACTAAGATGAGTAATTTTGTAAATAAGGTCGATTTTGCAGCTGTGATAAGTGTAAAGAATGCAAATCCGAATGGAGATCCACTAAACGGTAATAGGCCAAGGGAAAACTATGAAGGATATGGTGAGATCTCTGATGTATGCATTAAGAGGAAAGTACGTAATCGCTTACAAGATATGGGACAAGAGATATTTGTTCAAATGGATGAAAGAAGATATGATAGTTATAGAAGTCTTAAAGACAGGGCAGATGGATATGCAGAACTTAAGAAGTTAAGCAAAGATAAAGAGCAGTATGCTGCATTAGCATGTAAAAAGTGGATAGATGTTAGAAGTTTTGGACAGGTGTTTGCATTTAAAGCAGGTACTGATAATTCTGTTTCAATAGGAATAAGAGGACCTGTATCAATACATCCAGCTGTTAGTGTTTCACCAATTGAAATATCAAGCATGCAAATTACCAAGAGCGTTAATGGTGAAACAGGTAAGGATCCTGATAAAAAAAGCCCAGATACAATGGGTATGAAGCATAGAGTTGAGTTTGGAGTTTATGTTTTTTATGGGAGCATAAATACTCAGCTAGCTGAAAAGACAGGCTTTAGTGAGGAAGACAGTGAGCTTATAAAAAAGGCTTTAATCACACTTTTTGAGAATGATTGTTCCTCTGCTAGACCTGATGGTAGTATGGAGGTATGTAAACTATACTGGTGGAAACATAATTCAAGTATGGGACAGTATTCTTCTGCAAAGGTTCATAGAAGCTTGAAAGTTATTCCTAATACTCAATCACCTAAGGATATAAGTGACTTCACTATATCAAATGAACCTTTAGATGGATTAATCCCAGAAATATATAATGGAATATAGGGAGGAGGATTTCCTCCTATTGTCTGGAATACAGCATTTCTCATTTTGTAGGCGGCAATGGGCGTTGATACATATTGAGCAGCAATGGGAGGAAAACCTTAGAACAATTGAAGGCGATATTTTTCATGAAATAGCTCACGATGGTTTATTTGCAGAAAAGCGTGGTGATTTGATAATATCAAGAGGCATGAAGGTATTCTCTTATTCTTTAGGGTTTACAGGATCCTGTGATATTGTTGAATTATATAAGACACCTGATGGGGTAGAGATATTTGGCAGGGATGGGAAGTATAAACCTATTCCTATAGAATATAAACGTGGAAAGCCTAAGGAGAATGATGCTGATGCACTGCAGCTGTGTGCACAGGCAATGTGCCTCGAAGAGATGATGTTATGCGAGATACCAGAGGCATTTCTATTCTATGGGGAAACAAGACACAGACATAAAATTATTCTAGATAATGATTTACGGCAAAAGGTAAAGGCAATGTCTAAAGAAATGCATGAATTATATGATAGAAGATATACTCCTAAGGTTAAGCCTTCTAAAGCCTGTAAGGCGTGTTCATTAACTGAAATTTGTATGCCAAGACTATGTAAAAATATCTCTGTTAAGAAATATATAGAGAAGAACTTGATGGGGGTTGAGGAATGAGGAAGTTGCTAAACACATTATATGTAACTTCTCCAGACGCTTATTTATCCCTTGATGGAGAAAATATTGTGATATTTAAAGATGAAAAAGAAGTAACAAGAATCCCATTCCATAACCTAGAGGGTATCGTAACATTTGGGTACACGGGGGCAAGTCCCGCATTAATGGGAGCTTGTGCAAAGCGAAATATAGCATTAACTTTTATGACCCAGAGAGGAAGTTTTCTTGCAAGGGTAGTTGGGGAGGTTAGGGGAAATGTAACTCTAAGAAAGACCCAATATAGAATTTCTGATAGTTTGGAAGAGAGCAATAAGATTGCAAAGAATTTTATTATTGGGAAAATCTTTAATGAACGTTGGGTTATTGAACGTGCAGTTCGTGATTATGCAATAAGGCTTGATACTGACAAGCTAAAAAAGGCTTCAAAATCTCTTGCAAATTCTATAAAGTTAGTTGAGCAAAGTGAAAGCCTAGATAAACTTCGTGGCTTTGAGGGGGAAGCAGCATCTCAATATTTTAGTGTATTTGATGATTTAATACTTCAACAGAAGGAAAATTTCTACTTTCACTCAAGGAACAAAAGACCTCCTCTAGATAATGTTAACGCAATGCTGTCATTTATATATTCACTTTTAGCAAATGACGTTGCAGCAGCATTGGAAACTGTGGGGCTAGATCCATATGTTGGCTTTCTGCATCGTGATAGGCCAGGAAGGGTATCACTTGCACTTGATATGATGGAAGAGTTGCGTTCAGTTTATGCGGATAGATTTGTTATTTCATTAATTAACAAAAGAGAGATAAATGAAAAAGGATTTATAAAAAAGGAAAATGGCGCTGTTATAATGGATGATGATACAAGGAAGATAATACTAAAGGCTTGGCAGGATAAAAAGCAGGGAGTAATTACACATCCATTTTTACAGGAAAAGCTGGAATGGGGGCTTGTACCTTATGTTCAAGCAATGCTATTAGCCCGCTTTATTCGTGGCGATTTAGATGGATATCCTCCTTTTATGTGGAAGTAGGTGATAAGATGTTAGTTTTAATAACCTATGATGTAAATACAGAAACATCAGAGGGAAGAAAGAGGCTGAGGCAAGTTGCAAAACAGTGTACAAATTATGGGCAACGAGTACAAAATTCAGTATTTGAGTGTGTACTAGATGCTGCTAAATGCCGTGAGGTTCAGTATAAACTTGAACAAATTGTTGATAAAGAAAAAGATAGCTTAAGGTTCTACTTTCTAGGTAATAATTATAAAAATAAGGTAGTTCATATAGGAGCGAAAAAGTCTTTTGATGTCGAAGGAACTCTTATTTTTTAGTGCGAGGGTATAGTAAACATTATAATGTTAGGGCTTTCGCACCGCGAAAATAGCGGATATGTGTCATTAAAAGTAATATATTGTCATGGAGGTGGTTACATAATTATAATAAATATCAAAAATGTTCTCTTTGATAAGAAGCTATTTTTGTTCTACTGAACCAAGCATACGTCCCAAGTGTGTGATAGGCTGCCGGTTGAGGCAGCCTATGATGGGAATAGGGGAGTCTCTTATGTCGTTGTGTCGATGAACGTGATCGTCCCGCTGTAGGAGCCCTTAACTGCTGACTGGAAGCTTGTCTGGTCGATCGTATGTAATTGCTTTGTCAGGGACGTCAAACTGGTGATGACATCGATCGATATAGGTGTGGAAGAGGTATTGTTGGTAACAATGGACTGTTACCGTTCAGTTGATGCAGAGTACAGTCGGCATGGGCATTAAAGAGGCTACCTGAAAAGGTAGCCCTGGACAGACAGCATGGACTCGCCTTATTTGGCAGAGAAGGTAAAGGTGACGGTACCGGAGTAGGAGCCTGCGACAGCAGAGTTGAAGGTAGCTGAATCGACAGTGAGGCCGATCGGTTTAGACTCAACAGAAAGTTGAGTGAGATCGGTTACGGAGATAACTACGACTGAAGTTGGACTTGATGTTGTGTTGTTGGTTATGATCGACTCGCCGTTCACCGCCACCGTGTAGTTGATATAGGCATTCGCTTGCTCGGTGGTGGTGCCCTTCATGGCGGTGGCGCTCATGCTCACCTTGTAGCCTGCACGATTGTTGCTCATGATCGAGAGCCAGGCGCTGAAGTCCTGCTCTTCGGCAGATTGAACGGTAAGCGATCCGAATGCGGCAGCTGTCTCGATAGCGTCGGGATCGGTTGATGTGTAGTGAGCTGCGGTGATCTTCATCTTCTTGACACCCTCGACTTCGGTATCGACATCGAAGCTGTCGACTGCATTGAGGGCAGCAAGGCTGGTGAGTGCAAGAACCAGAATTGCAACGATTGTCCTTTTCATAGTGACAAGAGTACTCCTTAAGGATTTCCCAACCCAGGATTGGTATCGAGGACCCAGACAATGGGTCTATCAGTATAGTAGCCAAGGAAGGTACTTATGTCAAAAGGTAATAGATTATTTATTTGTTTATAGGGGTTTACTCTATGACACACATGAATAAAATATTATAAATTGTAATATTTTAATAAAATATTCGTTCATTAGTTTTTAAAATATTTTCTAAAGAAATTTAATTCAAAAATTTAATAAATTTAAAGGTTTAAAATGAAAAATATGTTCAAATTGTTTGTAATAGCTTTTTTAGCTACTACTATGTTTGCAACCGCTCAGCCTTCTGGACTTAGTATTAGTCTCGGTGGTGGTATATCTCGTGGTATCAATGAATCTAAGAATGAAGAAAGAAATTTAGGTCTTCTACTTGGTGGTAGTGTATTATGGGACAATGGATTAGGTAATGGCTTAACTCCTGAATTAGGTCTATATTATCATAATAATGGAACACAAGATGAAATTTCTGCATTCCACTATAAAACTTCTTATTTCTCAGCTGATCTTAGATTAAGATGGGGATTTATAACTTTAGATAATTTCTCTCCATATTTATTTGGTGGTTTAGGGTTATCTACATTTAATGTAGAAAGTCAAGATAAATTCTATGATCCTACAAGAGAAAGAGCAAAAGAAGATAATGGTATTGGTATGACTTTCCCAGTAGGTATTGGATTTAAATATAATTTCAATCCAAAATGGGCTTTAGATCTAAATGGTGGTGCTTATTTATCTTTAACTGATGATTTCAATCCTCCTTATGATGATATCAATGATGGTATGTGGTTCGTGAAATTAGGTATTAATTACCAATTCCTTACTTTTATTCAAGATTCTGATGGTGATGGCTTAAGTGATAAAGATGAATTATTATTAGGCACAGATCCTAACAATCCTGATTCTGATGGCGATGGACTCCTCGATGGCGAAGAAGTAAATGAATACAAAACTGACCCATTAGATCCTGATACTGATGATGGTGGTATTAATGATGGTATCGAAGTTAGAAATGGTGCTAATCCATTAGATGCTGATGATGATATCTTAAGCATAGCTCCATCTGAAAAATTAATCTTAAGAAACATTGAATTCGTAACTGGTAAAGCTGATATTACTCCACGTTCTGAAAGAATCTTAAACAATGCTCTAAAAGCAATGAATAAGATCCCTACTATGTCTTTCGATATCGTTGGTCATACTGATGATGTAGGTGGTGCAGAAATGAATTTACAATTATCAATTGATAGAGCAAATTCTGTAAAAGCATGGTTAGTAAATCATGGTATTAATCCTGATAGATTAACTACTCGCGGTATGGGTATGAACGAACCATTAGTACCAAATACTAATGATGAAAATAGACAAAAGAATAGAAGAGTAGAATTCTACAGAAGCAATTAATCTTTTGTAAATTCATAATCAATAGTTTTTAATAAAATTAGGTTGTACTTGCAAAAGTGCAACCTAATTTTCTATATGATCTTTAATCTTACAAATCATTTACGATTTGTTTTAATAAGTGCTTTGTTTCAATATCATAATCACTAATTACATTCCAAATACTATCTTGATCTAAAATTCTATAATCCGAGCTTACATTTTTTTTATCTTCGACGTCCAATATATAATCATTCTGATAATATTCTAATAATTCCTTTATGTTAGATTGAATTTCAGGTAATTTTAAATTAAATTCCTTTAATACTTCTAATTCCGTTTCGCATTTTAAGAGTAAATCTTCTATTTTTGCTAATTTGCTTTCGTTTGACATTGTTTGCATTCCTTTAATATTTAATAATCAATATTATTTATAACGTCATAAATTTAAAAAGTTAAATTTATAAAATGGGATATAGAAATATATAAATTAATTGTGTAATTATTTAAAAAAATGTAATTTTGCATCTACATACTTGAATAATTCAATTTTTGGAAAATACTTTTATGAATAATTTTTCTATTAAAGATTTGTTTTTATTAACTATTATATCAATTGTTGGGATTAATAATTTATATGCTGATGATAAACCATACGACGCCTTAATTCGTGAATTAATCTCTAAGATGACTATCGAAGAGAAGATTAATCAACTTTCTTCTGAAGATACTAAACCAATAGAAAGATTAGGACTAGTACGATATAATTGGCATAACGAAGCCATGCATGGAATTGTATATAGTCCGGCAACTATTTTTCCTCATTGTATTACTCAAGCTGCATCTTGGGATAGAAATTATATTGTAGAAATGGCTGAAGCAATTTCGGACGAAGCACAAGTTACTTTTAGAAGAACAAAAGGTGAATTTGGCTTAAACTTTTGGTCACCAAATGTAAATATGACAAGAGACCCGCGCTGGGGTAGAAATCAGGAGACTTATGGCGAAGACCCTTATTTTATTTCAGAATTTGCATATTTGTTCATAACTTCAATGCAAGGTCATGATCCGAAATATATGAAAACAATTTGTAGTCCGAAACATTTTTTTGCTCATAGTGGTCCAGAGAAGAAGCAGCATTCTTTTAATGCTATTATTTCAAAAAAAGATTTATATGAAACATATTTACCACCATTTAAAACAGCTATAGATGATGCGAAAGCTGGTTCATTTATGACTGCTTTTATAGCTATTAATGGAGTCCCAATGCATGCAAATTCATATTTCATTGATACAGTAGTTCGCAAACAGTGGGGCTTCGATGGCTATGTTACAAGTGATTGCTGGGGAGTCCCTATGACAGCATGGGAGTTCGGATATACTCATTCAAATCAGGAAGCTACTGCTAAGTGTCTAAAAGCAGGTGTAGATTTAGAGTGTGGTATTACATATCATGACCATATGAAGCTTACGTTAGAAAACGGATTAATAGAAGAAAAAGATATAGATACCGCTGTATATAGGATTCTGAGAGCAAAATATAGATTAGGTATAATTGGTAATTCAAGTGATAATCCTTACAATAATATACCAGATTCTGTACTACGATGCCAAAAACATTTAGACTTAGCTCTGCGTGGCTCTCAAGAATCAATAGTATTATTAGAAAATAAGAATAATATTTTACCTATCAAAAAAAATCAATCGCGCGTATTTATCACAGGTCCTTATTCTAATCAGCCTTGGCAACTATTTGGGAGCTATCATGGATATTTTGAGGGATGGGAAGATAAAGTAATAAGGATATTAAAAGCGTTTCAAGATAAAAATGAAGATAAATCTAAAATAAATTATCTTTATACTTGCGATGATATTGGTTCTATTACCTTAGTTCTCGATTCCACTAAAGTCAAGACTGCGGACGGTAAACCCGGATTTATGGGAGAATATTTTTCTAATCCTGAATTAAAAGGTGAGCCAACACATGTAAGAATCGACAACAAAATTAATTTTGATTGGAAGTATGATGCTCCTTTCGAAGATATGCCAATCGATACTTTTTCTGTGAGATGGACAGGATACATTACTCCAGATACTACTGATTATTATACTTTTAGATTTACTTCTGATGATGGATCAGATCTATTTATAAATGATTCTTTAATTAATAATTCTTGGACTTTTAACAAAAGAGATTATAGAAGAGCTGTGATTAAATTAGATTCAGGAAAAACTTATAAAATCACAATGGCATACCATGATTTATATTGGGATGCTATGGTACAACTCGGAATGGGTAATACCACTACATGGGATACAGAATTAGAAAAAAGGATAGATTCTGTCGCTAAAATATCTGATGTGATAGTTTTTGCCGGTGGAATTTCAGCAGAATTGGAGAGTGAACACACTGATTTAATTATCGATGGATTTGATCACGGAGATAGAACCCATCTTGAATTACCTCTAGTGCAAAGAAAATTCATAAAAGCACTACACAAAACAGGGAAACCAGTAATCTTAACTCTTTTAAACGGTAGTTGTATTGGATTAAATTGGGAAAAAGAAAACTTAGCAGCTATTGTAGAAGCATTTTATCCCGGAGAATATGGTGGAGCTGCATTAGCAGATGTTATTTATGGGGATGTTAATCCAAGTGGTAAATTACCAATCACATTTTATAAAGATACAAGTGATTTATCTAATATAAAAGATTATTCAATGAAAGAAAGAACGTATAGATATTTTACAAAACCAGTTCTTTATCCCTTTGGTTATGGGCTTTCATATACAAAATACTCATATTTAGGATTAGAAATAGAAAAGAATAATTTCTACGAAAAAGATAATGACACTCTAAAAGCAAAAGTAATTGTGAAAAACGATGGACATATTGATGGAAAAGAAATTGTACAACTTTATGTCTCAAAACCTAATTCTACAAATTATGATGCAATAAAGCAGTTAGTGGAATTTGAGAAAAAATTTATTAAAGCTGGAGAAAAGGTAATTTATGAATTTAATGTCCCTATTAATCGCTTATGCTATTATGATACTACAAACAATAAATACAAAGTCGAGAATGGACAATATAAATTAATGGTGGGAGCTAGCTCTCAAGATATTAAATTTACTGTAGATTTCGAAATTAATGATATTTCTTCAATTAATGAACAAGTGAATGATTATAGAATTATTTATAATTACCCGCAAAATCAAATCTTGATAGAATATACAAATCTAATTGATTGTGCAAATACTCCAATATTATATGATTTGTTATCCAGAGAAATCCCAATTACACATTCATGTAATGGCAATACAATTTATATTAATTATCCTAAAATTAATAATGGGGTTTATTTGCTTAATATTAATAATAATTATGAAAAAGTTATTATTAATTAGTAATAAATAATTTATATAATTCAAATAAGAGAAAATATTATTGAAATGAGAAATATCAATTAAGATTACATTTTAATAATAATAAAATTAATTCTGTTTATTTTAAAAAGTCTGCAATAATTTAACAATATTTTTATTTATTGGACTTCATTTTAATAAATTAGTAATTTATTAATTGCGAAAAAGGATGTAATATTTTATTTTTCTCTAATATTATTATCACCAAATATTTTATTCTGATAATATTTTACTAAAAGTAATAGATTTATTCCCTAATTAACAATTATAATTATAAATTAATTACAAATGTATTAATAATCTGGGGTATAAATATTATGAATGTGTCTACTCAATTCAAAGGAAACGACAAGGTATTACTTGGATTTATACTTGCCGTTCTCACTTTTTGGCTATTCGCCAATTCTATGATGAATATCTCGCCACAAATGATTGAGCAGCTTGGTGTTGATTCTAACTCTATGAATATGGCTGTATCGCTTGCTGCCCTTTTCTCGGGAATATTCGTAGTAGTGATAGGTGGGTTAGCTGATAGTATTGGTAGAGTGAAAATATTAAGAATAGGTATTTATTTAAGTATTCTCGGTTCGCTAATAATTGCTTTCACACCTTCAGGCACATTTTCCCAACCAATGTTACTTCTTGGCCGAGCTTTACAAGGATTTTCTGCTGCGTGTATTATGCCTACTTCGCTTGGCTTGGTAAAATTATTATGGGAAGGGGCAGAAAGACAAAGAGCTGTCAGCTTTTGGTCAATTGGTACTTTTGGAGGTTCGGGGCTTTCGTCGCTTTTTGGTGGTATTATTGCATCAAATATGGGATGGCGTTGGATTTTTATTTTTTCAGCATTAGTGGCAATAATTGCATTATTATTGATAAAAGACTTACCTGAGAGCAAAAAAGAAAATGCTGGAAAATATAAGCCAGATTTTGGAGGAATAATACTATTTCTAATTGCTATGATAGGATTAGAGCTATTTATTACAAAAGGTAATCAATTCGGTTGGACGAGTATAACTACTATTTTGCTTTTGATTATTGCTCTCATCTTCTTTTTCTTCTTCTATAAATACGAGAGAAGGTCTTCTATTGCATTTTTCGATTTTTCGTTATTTAAAAATCGGATATTTAGTTCAGCTGTAACTTGTAATTTTCTTCTTAATGCAACTTCAGGAATTTTAATAGTTACTCTTACGCTTATGCAACGTGGAGCATTTTTTACTTCCCAGCAAGCTGGATTTTTAACACTTGGTTATGCAATCGCAGTTATTGTCTTCATTAGAATTGGAGAAAAATTGTTACAGCATTATGGTGCTCGCAAGCCAATGATGTGGGGATCGCTAATAGTCGTATTTGCAATTATATTACTAATGCAGACTCACACAATGACAACTATTTATATTATTATCGCATCGGTTGGTTTTACTATGTTCGGTCTTGGTCTTGCTTTCTTTGCAACTCCAGCTACTGATGCAGCTCTCTCTAATTTACCTGCTGAACAATCAGGTGCCGGAGCTGGAATTTTTAAAATGGCTTCATCATTAGGAGCTGGATTAGGTGTGGCAATTTCTTCCGGTATTTTTACTACAATTGTAACAAGTGGTAATGTAATTGATTTAATATCAAGTATTTTTATTGGAAGGCAAGATAATATCGTCATCAGGCAAGCAGCAATGATAGCTCTGGGAGTATGTCTATTATTTGCTATTGTTTCTTTTATAGTAGCATACAAAATGAAAATTGCAAATAAAGAACTTGTACAATAAAAGCATACATTTTTAATGAAATATCGTTTTTTTGAAATTAATGAAAATTATACTTAATATATGTGAGAATACTAAAATGACAAATTCAGAACAATTCAAAGGTAATGATAGGCTGTTATTTGGAATTATATTTGGTGTATTAGCTTTCTGGTTATTTGCACAGACTACACTAAATATCAATGTCGATATGGCGAAAAGCTTGGGTATTGAAAGTTCTATTATGAATATTGCTGTTTCTATTACAGCTTTATTCTCTGGAATTTTTATAGTCGTCCTAGGAGGTTTAGCCGATAAAATTGGTAGAATGAAAATGGTAACAATTGGATTTTACTTAAGTATATTAGGAAATTTAATTGTTGGGCTTACTCCTTCTAATTCTTCTCTCTCAAGTGGTATTTTAATTTTAGGCAGAATATTGCAAGGACTATCTGGAGCTGCAATTATGCCAGCAAGTTTAGCAGTGGTAAAAACATATTGGCAAGGTGCTGATAGGCAAAGAGCAATTTCATTGTGGTCAATGGGGTCTTGGGGTGGATCAGGATTTGCTGCTTTATTCGGTGGATTAATGGTCGGAATAGGGTGGAGATATATATTCTTTTCTGCTGTGATTTTATCAATTATTGGCTTATTGTTGATTAAAGGTACTCCCGAATGCAAAGGTGAAACGACAAATAATAAAAAAATTGATTTCATCGGAATATTTATTTTTATGCTAGCAATGATTACATTGCAAATATTCATAAGCAAAGGTTCTGACTTTGGATGGACAAGTTCTATTAGTATCGGGTTATTGATTGCAACAATTATATTTCTAGGTTTATTTATCTTTATTGAAAAAGGTAAAGAAGGTGCATTTATTGACTTTAAATTATTTAAAAATCTTACTTTTACCGGTGCAACTATTTCTAATTTTATGATGAATGGTACTGCAGGATTATTAATTGTATCTCTAGTACTATTGCAAATAGGAGGCAACTTAACAGCTCAATCAGCAGGAATGCTCACTTTGGGTTATGCACTTTCTATAATTTTATTTATAAGAGTAGGTGAAAAACTTTTACAAAGGTTCGGTCCTCGAAAACCAATGATTTGGGGGGCTTCAATCGTGGGAATAGCAATAATTATTCTAATGTTTACAAATGTAATGACAGGAACATATAAAATTATGGCAATGGTTGCATACTCCCTCTTTGGAATTGGTCTAGCTTTTTATGCTACTCCATCGACTGATGCGGCTCTTTCCAATTTGCCTTCAAGTCAAGCCGGATCTGGAGCTGGAATATATAAAATGGCGTCATCACTCGGTGCAGGTTTAGGTGTAGCAATATCTGCAGGAGTATTTAATGCATTCAAAATAGGGACAAATATTTCTTGGCTCGAAGGATTGATCACTTTTGTAGGAAGACAAGATAATGTAGTGATACGAGAAGCCGCTATAATGGGACTCATTGTAAATTTATTAATGGTGGTTTTAGCGATTATTAGTATTATGCTGACAATTCCTAAAACAGAAAAGAAAAAGAAAATAATTAATTAAAGAAATTTAAAATAAAATATATTATTATGCAAGAAAAAATATTATCTGAAGTTGCAAAACTGCAACCAGAAATGAAGGAATGGATGGATTTTATGCACGAAAATCCAGAACTCAATATGAATACTCCAAATACTGCAAAATTTATTGCTGAAAAGTTAAAATCATGGGGGTATGATGTTGCTGAAAACATTGGGAAATATGGTGTTGTTGCTACAATGACTATCGGAAATGGGGCAAAATCAATAGGACTCCGGGCTGATTTCGATGCTTTACCTATTATAGAAGACAACGATTTACCATATAAAAGCAAAATAGAAGGATTATCTCACCTCTGCGGACACGATGCTCATTCTACTATGCTACTTGGTGCAGCTAAGTATATTTCCAATGCAAAGAATTTTAATGGAACAGTGAGACTGATCTTTCAACCTGGCGAAGAAACTATGGAAGGCGCTCCTTCTATGGTCGCTGATGGACTTTTTGAAAGATTCCCAGTAGATGCTGTATATGGAATGCATAATATGCCTGGTTTACCTTTAGGAAAAATTCATTTCCGCGAGGGTGAGACAATGGCGGCAGTGGATAATTGGGAAATTGAACTCACCGGTAAAGGAAGTCATGGATCAATGCCGGAACTAAGCATTGACCCTATTGTGTGCGGTGCATCGCTGGTAATGGCTTTACAAACTATTGTAAGCAGAAATGTGTCTCCTTGGAAAAATTCTGTAGTAAATGTAGGTGCTTTTCAATCAGGTATTGCCGGCAATGCTGTTCCTCAGAAAGCTATCTTGCGACTAAGCATTAGAAATATGGAGCCAGAATTGCGGTCAATGGTATTAGATAAAATACGTAGTATTACTAAAGCACAAGCAGAAGCTTTTAATTGTGGATATGAAATACGAGAAGGCGTTGCTGGGGCTGTATTAGTAAATACTCCAGAGAATACTAAATGGGCTTATGAAGTAGCAAAAGCTACTTTTGGTGATGATGAAGTAATTTATAATATGCTTCCATATATGGGAAGCGAAGATTTTGCCTTTATGCTTCAGAAAAAAGTTGGCACATATTGTATGATTGGCAATGGTGATACTTTTATGGTGCATCATCCTAAATATGTTTTTAACCAAAAAATACTTTCTAAAGGAGCCGCATATTGGGTAGCATTAGTTGAAAATTATTTAAAATAAATATTAATAAAATATTTACGTCATTTATTTATGTCATTAAAGTTGTTGTATAACAAGTTTAATTTATTGCATTTTATTCAATCCATCAGGCTATAATTATGTCAAACCAAAAATTACTGACATTTATTAAAATTAACCTATTATATATTAAATAGTATTAATACTAATAATTTCAAACTTATGAGTAAATTAACAGTTGATCAAAAGACAATCAAACAACTTTTCGAAAATAGAAATGTAGACTTTTTAATTCCTGATTATCAAAGACCATACGCATGGGGATATGATGAATGCCAAACTTTGTGGGAAGATATTTTTACATTTGCATTTCCTGATAATGATTATAGTAAATTCGATAGTAGTAGTGATGAATATTTTTTGGGTCCAATAGTCACATTTTTAAATGAAGATAAAAAGCAAGAAGTAATTGATGGGCAACAACGTCTTACTACGCTTATGCTTTTACTTAGAGCATTTTACTCAAAATTTGGAAATATGAAAGATGAAAATTCAAAAAGGACAAAAGAGCTTATTGAAAAGTGTATCTGGAAAACAAATGAATTTGGTGAACCAGATACTGAGAGACTTAAAATTGATTCTGAAGTAGCCACAGATAATGATAAAAAAGAATTTTTAGATATTTTAAAAACCGGTGATGTAGAAGACAAAAGAAGCAAATATGCTAATAATTACAATTATTTTGTTAAGAAAATAGAAGATTTCTTAAATGAATATCCATCATATTTTTCCTATCTTCCGACTAGGATACTAAACAATTGTATTTTATTACCAATTGAAGCTGAATCGCAAGATACTGCATTAAGAATATTTTCAACTCTTAACGATAGAGGAAAACCGCTCTCAGATGCTGATATTTTTAAAGCTCAATTTTATAAGTATTATACTAGTATAAACAAAAAAGATGATTTTATTGATAAATGGAAAGCTCTCGAAGAGATTTGTATAAAAATATTTCATCCTATTCAAGGTACTCCTATGGATGATATTTTTACAAGATATATGTATTATGAAAGAGCCAAACAAGGTATAAGACTTTCTACAACAGAAGCTTTACGAAAATTCTATGAAAAAAATAGTTATATATTATTAAGGAATGAAGAAACTTTTGAAAATTTAATAATTCTTGCTAAATTTTGGAATGATATATATGACCAAAATACTGATAGATTTTCAAAAGATGTTCTAAAACAGCTATTTGTTCTCAATTATGCACCAAATGGAATGTGGAATTATTTAGTTTCTGTTTATTTTATGGCAAATAAGCAAAATAATGATGGTATGGATGGTATGCTAGACGATAAAAAATTCTATTCATTCTTATCTTTAATAATTGCTTTTATTTGGGGATATGCATTTACTAATCCAGGTTTAAATGCACTAAGAAATCCTGTCTACGTGGAAATGATAAATATTGTTAACAATAATGATGTAGAATTTAAAAATTTCAAATTTGAAAAGGATAAATTAAGAAAAGATTTATTTGACTATTCCTTCACAAATGTAAGACCAATAACTAAATCAATGTTAGCTTGGTGGGCTTTTAATAGTGAGAAACAAGATTTGGTTCCTATTGAAACTGGATTAGAAATTGAGCATATATATGCTAAAAATCGAGGGAATCTTAGAAATGATTTGAATTTAGAACTATTAGGAAATAAATCATTATTAGAAAAAAGAATAAATATTCGCGCTTCTGATTATAAATTTGCTGATAAAACTAAATATTACAAGGGTTATATTAATTCTAAAGGATTAAAAAATGAAGGCACAAAAATAAACGAACTTGTAGAATTAACAATAAATTCTGACTTTACTGAGGAAAATATTATTTCTAGGAATGAAAAAATTATAAACTCATTTATTGAATATCTTAATAAAATGAATTTACTGAAATAAGAAACAAAATAAATATATTATCAATCCATCAGGCTATAATTATGTCAAACCAAAAATTAAAAATCCAAATTGGTACCAAACAAGCTAAAGAAGGTACTTATGTAGAAGTAATCAAAAATGGACCATATATTATTCACGGAGAACCTAAAATTGTGCAGCAATTCATTATTGCTGATGCAAATGGTGCTTCAGTAAAATATCAAGAAGGACAAAAATTTCCTTCAAGCGAAGGAACTGCTTTGTGTCGTTGTGGTCTATCAAAAAATAAACCATTCTGTGATGGTTCTCATCAAAAAGCTAATGAACATGATATTGACTTAAGCGATACAGCTTCAATGGAGCCTTCGCTTAAAACTGCAGAAGTTATTGAGGGACCTGAAATAGCTTTAACAGATGACCAAAAGCTCTGTGCATTTTCACGTTTTTGCGAAAATGGTAATCGTATTTGGGAAGAAGTAAAGAGTGATAAAAAAGAATCAAATGAATTAGCCAAAGAAATGGCACATCATTGCCCAGCTGGAAGATTAATTGTTTGGAACAAAGATAATAATCAACCAATTGAAGATGAAAATGTTGAACCTGTTATTGGTTTAATTGAAGATCAACCTAAAGATTTAAGTGGTCCAATAGCCCTTTGGGGTGGGATTCCAGTGAAAAGTTCTGAAGGTGAATTTTACGAAGTTAGGAATCGGCAGACTTTATGTCGTTGTGGATTATCATGCAATAAACCGTTTTGCGATGGTACTCATGGTTCTTTCAATATACAAGATGATTTACCAAAAACACCTGATGCGGACGGAAAAGTATTTTAATTATATTAAGAAAATTAAATATATCAATCTAAATTTACTTTTGAAATATTGATATTTTTAATCACTCTTATAAAAACATAATTTATGCCAAGACCAACTACAAAAAAGCAGTTAAATGCTGGTGCTGAAGAAAACTTTATAAAGCTATTTGCTCTCATTGATTCTTTTTCGCCTGAAGAGCAAGCTAAGATATTTGCTTTCGATGACAGAGACCGCAATATTCGTGATGTGCTAGTGCATTTATTTGAATGGCATCAGCTATTGCTTAATTGGGTAAAAGAAAATCAATCAGGTAATAAGGTAAACTTTTTACCTGATCCATATAATTGGAAAACTTACCCAGAAATGAATATTGAAATTTGGAAAAAACATCAGAATACACCTTATGACAAATCAGTTACACTTCTAAAAAAAAGCCATTCTGATGTATTAAATCTTATCGAATCATTTTCAGACGAGGAACTCTTTACTCGTAAATTTTTTACTTGGACTGGCACAACTACTTTAGGTAGTTATTGCGTGTCTGCTACCTCAAGCCACTATGATTGGGCAATTAAAAAAATAAAAAAGCATAAAAAACAATTAGCAAGCGAGTAAGATTTCTGTTTTTTTGTATTTATTTTGTTTTTCAACTTTTTTCAAATAAAAAAATAGGATTATTTATTATTAAAAATAATCCTATTTTTAATTTTATGAATCAGAATTTATTTCAACTCTTTTAGAAGCTCTTTTACTGCGGTTTCCAATTGAGAATCTTCTCCATCAATAGATTTTACTAAATTAAGAGGTGCTGTTACATCTGGTTCTAATTGTAGGTTTTCCAAGTATATTCCTTCGTCTGTCTTGTAACCTACAGCTGGAATACCAAAATATAGAGTTGGATCTTGAAGAGTAACCCAATTTACACTTGTCATAGTGCCAGGGACAGGCATTCCTACAAGTTTTCCAATTCCCATATGCTTGTAGACCCAAGGCGAACCGTGAGCGTTAGAGTAGTCCATTTCGCACATAAGCATAATTGATGGTTTGTTCCATCTTCTACTTGGCATTTCACAATAATCTTTGCCTCTAACAGTTTGCTGAAGATATTTTTTCCCACTAAAAAATACTTCTAAATCTTCGTGCAATCTTCCGCCACCATTATATCTAATGTCAATAACAATTCCCTCTTTTTGATAATATTTTCCCATAACGTTGGAATAAATTTGACGAAAACTATTGTCGCCCATTGATGGAATATGAACATAACCCAATCGACCATTTGAAAGGCTATCTACTTCAGCTTCACGCTGTTTTACCCAGCGATTGTAGAGAAGCTGACTGAGTGTGCCATCAGAAATTGGTTTAATAGTTTCGTCCCATCTTTTGTCAGAAGCAGGAGAGTAGATAGAAATAAGTGTGTTTTTTCCTATTTTACCATTTAAAAATTGATAATAATCTGTAAGCTCATCAATTTCGTTTCCATCGATTTTTTCGATAATATCTCCTTTTGAAAGTTTCGACAAGAAAGAGTCGAATGGACCATTTACAATGATTTCATCTACAACTAATCCTTTTTTATTACTTTCTCTGTGAGAAAAAATTCCTAATTCAGCAGTTTTTTCGTTTGTACCACTATATCTATATCCAGAGCCGGTGTGCGATACATTTAGCTCGCCAAGCAATTCCGACAACATTTCGGCAAAATCATAGTTGTTGTTGATATAAGGCAAAAATCTTCTGTAATTTGCAGTAAGCATTTCCCAATCGACATTGTGCATAGCAACGTCATAAAATCTCTCTTTTTCTTCTCTATACATATAATTGAACATAAATTCTCTCTCTTTTGCCAGATCAATTTTTGTTTCAGCTTTGTAATCGATATTTTTCATTTTATCGTTAGAAAACTCCATGATTTTCATTTTTTGAGAATTTAAAATAAAGAGTTTTTTGTGATCTTTGTCGGTGGAGAGTTTCGACCAATTGCTATTTAGTTTGTTGAGCAGTTTTGTAGATTTTTCTCTTAAATCGTAAACCCACATGTCGTAACCTTTTTCAATAGCCGAAAGATAATATAATTTTGTTCCATCTTTGTCTAAAATAGCATCTCCCAAATTTGATGAATTTGGAGTAAGTCTTACCATTCGGTCTTCAATATTATCAAATTCAATTAAAATTGGCTTGTCTTTCTCTTTATTAGGCTCATCTTTCTTTTTGTTCTTATCTTTTTTCTCAGTCTCTTTTACTTTTTCTTGTTCTTCATTTTTCGTTTTCTTTTCATTTTCGTTAAAAAGCTCAAAATCTTCTTTGTTCATATTATATTTGTTGAAAGCTTCTCTATTTAGAAAAACTATCATTACATCTTGCATCGACCCCCAAGACGCATGATTTCGCATTCCATACATTTCGGAGTTGAAAAGAATAGCGTTGCCATTCATTACCCATTTTGGATTTTGATTGAAATAGCCACTATTTGTAATGTTAAAAATTTTCTCTTTCCCACTGGAGCTTACAATTCCGATGTTTGAGTATGGTGCGTGGTTGTTCGACACATATTCAAGCACAAACCATTTGCCATCTGGTGACCATTCATAAGTGATGTTTCCATCGCTTTCTTGCTGCATACTTCCATCGGTGATTTGTCTTAGCTGTTTGCTTTTTATGTTGTAAACCATTAGTTTTTTTCTGTTTTCAACAAAAGCTATCTCTTCTCCATCAGGAGAGAATTTTGGATTTTGCTTTTCGTTTGTATCTTTTTCAATTAACGGTTTTTCATCGATTAATGTGGCGTTAGAAAAATTGAGATCTTCCTTACGACTTATTTTTGCAATATAAACATTCCAATAGCCATCGCGATAGCTTGAATAGGCTAAAGTGCGATTATCGGAAGAAAAATTTACGTCAGTTTCTTCAGCTATAGAGGTTGTAATTCTTTTGGTTGTGGTGTAGTCGGCAGAAGTTACAAATACATCACCCCTTACAGAGAAAGCAACTTGTGTTCCATCTGGAGAGTTTGCCGCTGATGTAGCACCAGATGTAAGCACCATTCTTTTTATTTGTTCATCGGAGAGGTCGTTGTTAATTACAATATTCAACTTTTGAGGTTCTGCAGATTCATTTTGCATTACATAAATTTCACCATTGTAACCAAAAGCTAATTTTCCATCGTTTGCCACAGAAAGAAATCTTACAGGATTATCTTTGAAGTTAGTAAGTTGTTTTGCTTGATTGGCATTGTCGATTGGGGCAGAAAAAACATTATAGCTCCCACTTCTTTCGCTCAAAAAATAAATTGTTTTCTCGTCGTTGCTATAGTTTGGATCAGTATCTTCGCCTTTCCAATTTACAAGTTCCTTGTGGTTTTTATTGGAAAAATTGTATTCTAAAATATTGCGAGTAACCGAAGACGTATGATGTTTTCGCCATGTGTTTTCAAATCCTTTTCTATCTTGATAAATCATATTTTGACCATCTTTACTAAATTTGATATTTTCGGCAGGAGAAGCAAGTATAAGCTCAGGAGCTCCTCCCTCGATATTAACTTTGTATACCTCCGAAAAAACAGAATTTGGAAACAATACACTCTTTACTGGATCTTGATAATGAGCCGAAAAAACTATATATTTATTATCAGGAGTAAAGGTGTAGGGTGTTTCGTTTGCCGAATTAAATGTAAGTTGTTTAGCTTTTCCTCCGTCGGCATTCATAATATAAATATCTTTACTCGAATTTCTGTCGCTTATAAAAGCAATTTGAGCTCCAGTTGCTGACCATACGGGATTGCTCTCGAAAGAGGGTAGAGTAGTAAGTCTTTGAGCAGTGCCACCATTAGCATCTACTTTGTATATATCGCCCATATAGGCAAAAGCAATATATTTCCCATCAGGAGAAATGGCTGGATAACGCATCCATAAAGGAGATTGAGCAAATGTTGTAATTGCCCAAAGTAACATTGTACAAGTAATAATTAATCTTTTTGTCATAGAAAATTTATCGTTTTAATTTTTAAAATGCAAATATAGTGTTTTAGAAGCTAAAATCAAAAATTAGATAATGTGGGCTTTAGAAAAAGTACTTAACGCTTTTTTAGCTCGATTATTATTCTTACTTTTATTTAGAATTTTTAATCACATTTGCCGTAAAGCCTCCAGCAAGAATATTTGGAAGCACATCTTGTTTAATTTGACCACAATTATTTATTTTATTTTTTTAATTTTATTTAAACGAAGAATGATATAAAAGATATTTTAAAAAGTAAGATTACTATTAAAGTATTAAAATCTATACTACAAAATTTAATAGAAAATTCCTTATTTTTGTAATTTGAATTATATAAAATATTGAGATATGATAGCAAGATATACTCGCCCCGAAATGGGCAAAATATGGGACGAAGAGAATAAATACAAAATTTGGCTTGATATAGAGCTCCTAGCCACAGAAGCCCAAGAAATGCTTGGTACTGTACCAGCTGGCACTGCTGCATTGGTGCGATCTAAAGCTAAAATTAATGTAGATAGAATAAATGAAATTGAATTAACTACAAAGCACGATGTAATTGCATTCCTAACAAGTATTGAAGAATATGCCGGCGAACCTACTCGCTTTGTGCATTTAGGAATGACTTCTTCAGACGTTTTGGATACTTGCTTTGCTGTGCAGTGCAAGCAAGCTGGAGAAATTATTTTACAGGATTTATATGATTTATCCAATGCACTTAAAAAACGTGCAATTGAGCATAAATACACTGTTTGCGTAGGGCGTTCTCATGGTATCCACGCTGAAGCTACTACTTTTGGATTGAAATTCGCTTTGTGGTATGATGAATGCCAGCGTAATATCGAAAGAATGAAAAATTCAATTGATGCAATTTCGGTAGGAATGATTAGCGGAGCAGTCGGTACTTATGAGCATATTCCACCATCTGTAGAGGAATTTGTGTGTGAAAAATTAGGATTGAAACCAGCTAATGTATCCACTCAAGTTATTCAGAGAGATATTCATTCTCAATATATTACTACTATTGCTATAATTGGCTCATCACTTGAAAAGATTGCAACCGAAATACGCCATTTGCAGCGTACCGAAGTATTAGAAGCAGAAGAATATTTTTCTAAGGGTCAAAAGGGCAGTTCTGCAATGCCACATAAGAGAAATCCAATTGCTTCAGAAAATATTTGTGGGCAAGCTCGTATAATGCGAGGAAATGCATCAGCCGGATTAGAGAATAATGCCCTTTGGCACGAGAGAGATATTTCTCATTCAAGTGTAGAGCGTGTGATCTTCCCTGATTCTACTATTTCACTTGATTATTCTTTAAATAGAATAACTCGATTAGTAGAGAATTTATTAGTATATCCTGAAAAAATGCTCTATAATTTAAATCTTACTCATGGCTTAATTCATTCGCAAAAAGTATTATTATTTTTAGCAAAGAAAGAATTAAAGCGACAAGAGGCATACGTATTAGTACAGAAATCTGCTATGCGTACTTGGGAAGAGAAAATCCCATTTTTGCAATCATTAAAAGAGAATAAAGAATTAATGAAGCATATTTCAGTAGAGGAATTAGAAAATCTATTTAGTTATGAGCAGATATTCAAAAGTGTAGATTATATTTTTAATCGTACTAGGATTCAATAATTTTAAATTTTGAATTTTACCCAATAAATTGCGTAGTAAGATAATCGCAAAGAGCATATCCAGATGAATTTAAAGCTAATTTAGTACCAATTAAATTAGCTTTTTTTTCTTTTAAGAGATATTCTATTAAATAGCTTTTTGTAGTTAATAGATCAATATTAAAGTCATTTTTTATTTCTTCAAAATCAATTCCTTCAGCTCTTAAACCTAAATATATAGCTTCAATAAAATTTTGCTCTTTAGTAAGTACTTCTTTAAATTCTATTGCTAACTTGTTAGAACTGATTAAATCACAATATTTCTCTACATTAGAATAATTTTTTATTCTTTGATTGTTGAAATATGAATGCGCTGAAGCTCCGAAACCTAAATATTCACCTTTCCGCCAATAATTTAAATTATGCTTTGATTGGAAATTGTCTTTAGCAAAATTCGAAATTTCATATTGTTTAAAATTATTTTTATTTAGATAATCGCAAATTTCGAGAAATAAAATCTCCTCTTTACTGTCGCGATTTGGAATAATTTCGCCTTTAATATATTTATTAAAAAGTGGAGTTCCTTCTTCGAAAATAAGTGTATAAGCAGATATGTGCTGAATATTTAATTTAATTAATTCATCAATTGTATGCTTGATGCTTGAAATATTTTGTTTTGGGATTGAATAAATAATATCGCAACTAATATTAGTAAATCCAGCTTCTTTAGCTAATTGAATAGATTTTATAGCTTGCTCAGGGGTGTGTATTCTGCCTAGAAATTTCAATTCTTTTGAATTAAGCGATTGCACACCAATGCTTAATCTATTTATACCCAAATCTAAATATGCTGATAATTTACTCAAATCAACAGAATTTGGGTTAACTTCTATTGTAAATTCTTCTAATTGATTAAAATTAAATTTTTCTTTAATTTTATTAACTATTAAAGAAATTTGCTCAATATTTAAAATGGAAGGAGTCCCACCTCCTAAATATATTGACTTTGGAGATAATTTATAATTTATTAAATTATTATGTGCAATTTGTGAGGTCTCAGATAGGAATAAATCAGTTTTTAAGTCAATTTCTTTTATGATGCTATTAATATATTGATTAATTAATTCTACTTTCGCTACTGAATAGAAATCGCAATAAATACATTTTTTTTCACAAAAGGGGATATGAAAATATAGTGAAGGAGAGTCAATAATAATAGAATTATTTCCTTTTTGGTTTAAAGCCATCTTTTTCTAATAACCTAATAATTCCATTATCACCTATTAAATGTGCAGCTCCAACTATAACGAAATACTTTTTATTTTCTTTAGTCTCAAGGAAAGAAATGATTTTCTTGGTCATATTCATATTTCTTGTATCGATTAATTCTTTGTTAAAGTCTTCGTTTTCGGGAATATCTGTACTTTCTTCTTCAGCGAGATTCTGTTCCAATGCAATTATATCGCCCTGTTTCCAATTATTAATTATTTCTTTGATGTCATTTGATATATTTGCAATGTCATCTAAGGTCGAATTAATTATAGCATCTTCAGTTCCTTTTTTATTAAGCATATCAATTACATTTATTTGGTAATCAGCAGTCTCAAGCTCAATTAATTCTTTATCGCCGATTTTATTAGTAAAATGTAAATCAATACCATATTCTGGTGTGATGCCTGCTTTCAAATATTCCATATTTGAAATAGTTAAAACGATGAAAGCTGGTTTTAATCGATTTAAAAAGATTCTGTTCATGCCCTTATCAGAGAAATAGTTAACTAATTTCTCCATTGTAGTATCAGCAATATATGCTGATAGACTATCGCTAAAAGGATAAGTCATTTTATCAAGCAAACTCATTGGATTGACATTTTTAATATCAATTTCAGTAACTAAATAATCTGATTTATTAAAAGAATCTTCTATATAATTATCAAGAGGATAAAAAGTAGAATCTGCCATATGGATAGACCCAAGCAAATATACTGTGGTACCAGATTTAGAATTTACTTCCCAAAAAATATTTTTGCTTGCTAATGCATCTATTTGGCAAAATAAAAGAAAAATAAAAATTATTTTGATACTTAATTTCATATTGTTTATTATTATAAAAAGTAAAAAGAGAATGAATTTTATTAAGAAAATTATATATCTAATTTCTTGATTTCATCTCTTAAGAGAGCTGCCTTTTCGTAATCTTCGTCTTTAATAGCACGATTTAATAGATTTTTAAGTTGTTCTATTTTATTTACGCCGTAATCTTCTTTTTTGTTTTTAAGGAATTGAGTATTATCTTCTCTAGTCAAATTGTCATTTTGTTCGGTGGAAATTGCAATTTCTTCGAGTATTTCAGAAGCTATATAAATTGGGGCTCCGCACCTTACAGCAAGAGCTAAAGCATCACTTGGACGAGAATCTATTTCTATTCCAAAATCTTCTATTACAATTTTAGCTAGGAAAGTACTATCTTGCATTGAGTGGATAAACACTTCCGATACCGTAGCTCCAAATCCATCGATTACCGATTTCAGCAGATCGTGAGTCATTGGGCGAGGTGGCTTTACTCCTTCTAATTCAATTCCAATCGCTTGAGCCTCAAAAGGTCCAATTACAATAGGAACTTTGCGAGTACCATCTAATTCCTGTAATACTACTGCATAAGCATTATTATTATGCATACTTGCAGAAATACCAAGGATTATTAATTGAATTTTTTCTAGCATAATCTATATTTATTGATTTTGTTTCTTATAATTATTATAATTTATTATAAATTTATACGAAAATATATTTCTTATGTTCTTTGATATATTCCCAAAATAAAAAGACAAAATTATTACTAAATTATTGCAGTCAAGGTATAATAGTGATATCCAAAAACAATTATAAATCGTATTTTGTTACGACTGCAATATTTTTTATTTCAGAAGAATTATTTATTTCGATTATCAGCACTTCGTCTTTGACTTTTAAAGTGTCATAGTCCGCATTTTCTGAAAGTACAGCCGGGATCTCGAATGTCTGTCCTTGCACAAAAACTTGGATCTTTCCTTTTGTACCTTTATATAGTGGAAGAGTAACTATACCCTTTTGCCCAATTAAATTATAAATATTAATGCTTTGTCCGGACTCGCTTTTTTTCAAATATTTCATCAATTTATATCCATACCAAGCTGAGAATGTACCTGCGATAAGTGCAGCTACAAGTGTCCAAACTGCAGAAGACGAAAGCAAGGTAAGAATTGTACCAGTCAATCCAAAAAATGCAGCAAAATAAGTTAAATTCCGGATACTAAAGAATTTTACTATTTCAGAAGAACTTGAGTGGCTTAATTTTGTATCATCCGGTGCGATATGCGATATGTTGCTACTAGGAGAATGGGATATTTCAGTAGAATTATCAATTTCAATTTGGTGGCTTACATCTGTAGAATGGTCTAATTCAATTTGATGGTCCATATCCATATTTGGGTGAGATTCAGTATCAGTATCAGCATCACCGTGCCCTCCTCCAATTAAAGAGAATGTAATTAGACCACCACCAATTATCAAACAAAATAAATAAAATTCTAACATAATGTTATTTTCAAATTCAATTAATAATTATATTATTAAAATATTGACGAATGATTTATTGAAGTATTAATTTTTTATCGCTTTGGTTTATTTTAAAAAAAATGCTCTTTATTTTCACAAAGAACAATTTATTATAAAATAATATCTACAATCACTTTTACCTCATCACATTTATTTAATGATGATATTGGGTAGAATTGTTATTAATTACTAAAATATAATTTCATTTTTTCTCAAATAATAACAAGTTTTAAACTCTTTTACATTCGGTACCAAATAAACATAAATACAATATAACCGAGATAAATGTTATGATATTTTTTTCATTATTGTACTATTATTTTTTGTGAATAAAATGAATTATTATTTAAATAAATATTTACAAAATAAATACCAG
>ENA-UOOK01001061-UOOK01001061.1-fermentation-metagenome-genome-assembly--contig:-NODE-1061-length-36802-cov-5.203200_pt1 | contig 36802 bp, 28 predicted proteins | sample MGYA00245777_ERZ724023 | MGnify/ENA primary metagenome ERZ724023 (study PRJEB28704, sample SAMN03018312) | fermentation metagenome | biome: anthropogenic terrestrial biome; feature: soil; material...
GTTTATGCTTAAATATTTCGGTTAAGGAGATTCGGAGGGGTTTCGGTCAAGGAGCGGCCGACTGTGAAGGGGAGAAAACGTGCATGGGAACCAAGATTAATGTGGTTTATTCCACCGCCCAGGGGGAGTTGGAGTTTGATCCCACCCTCCAAGCTTTAGGAGCGGACGGGGAAGAATACTGGGAGCTTAGGGCAACGGATTTGGTTCCGCTCCCGGCCGGGGCTACCCTTTTTTATCTACCGGGACGTTCGCCCTTGGGGATCGACGCCGGGGGAGAGGTAGAGACGATTACGGAGCAAGGAATTACGGCTGTGGCTGCGATTTTGCCGCAGGGGTATACCCGCTTGTTTTTACCGGCCTATCAGCGGGAACCGGACGCCCCCCGCCTCCCCCTTTTCGGCTATACGGCGGTGGCCTTTAAAGATGACCAACTCTGGGTCGCCGCCCATCGCACTGATGAACTTAATAAATGGGATCCAAAGTTCTTTAATACACCGGAATTATCCGATTTAATTCAGGAGAAATTGGCCCAAGCCCCCCAGAATCGGATCTTAAAACAATTGGCCCATTGTGCCAAGGAGTACCATTGTTTTACGGCGCAGAATATCTTTTATGGACGCTGGGAAGGGGGAATCCCGGTTTCACCGGTCTGTAACGCGCAGTGCCTGGGGTGTATCTCCAAACAGGTGGCGGAGTGCTGTCCTTCCCCCCAAGGCCGGATCAAATTCGCCCCAACTCCGGAAGAGGTGGTGGAGATTGCCCTCCCTCATCTCAGCGGAGATGAGGCGATGGTCAGTTTTGGACAAGGCTGTGAAGGCGAACCGTTAATGGCTGGGACCGTGATTAAAGAAGCCATTACCCGTTTGCGCCAGAAAACGCAGGCGGGTACGGTAAATATCAATACCAACGCCGGACTCCCTGATGTGCTTGAGGAGTTAGCAATTGCCGGTTTGAATACGGCCCGGATCAGCCTCTTCTCGGCTGATCCAGAGTATTACCGGTTTTATCATCAACCACAGGGTTATGATCTTCAGCAAGTCAGTGACTCGATCCATCGACTACACCGGCGCGCTGTTTTTATTTCTTTGAATCTCTTGACTTTACCCGGCTTTACCGACCGGGAATCCCAAATGGAAAAACTCTTTACGTTTCTCCGGACGCATCCGGTGGGGATGGTTCAGATCCGAAACCTCAATATTGATCCGGATTTTATCTGGGTAAAAATGCACCGGGAACAGCTGGTCCCGGCGGGAAAAGTCATTGGGATTGCCGATTTTCTAACTACGTTACAGCAGGAATTCCCGGCACTGGTCGTGGGGAACTATAGTCGGTTTCGTCCTAGGTAGTTTTTCTAAGTAGTCGTTCACGCTGGCTACCCTGACCGGTTGGAGGAATGGGAAGCCAAGGCCCGCAGGATGCCCTGGCTGATGGCAAGGGCAATCTTTTCCTGATAGTCCGCCTGCTGGAGCAGGACGGCTTCCCTCGGATGGGAGAGGAAACCAACCTCGACAATGACCCCGGTTACCCCCGGTTGCTCGATGATAAAATACTTGCCGGGCGCAGCTTTTTGGGGACTTGTTTGGATCTTATTTAATTCTTCTTGGATGGTAAGGGCTAGGTTTTTTCCGACCTGATCACGATAGTTATAGAAAGCGACCATGCCCCGGCGCCCGGCATCGGTTGACCAATCGCAATGGATACTGACCAGGAAGAGGGCTTTCGCCTTTTTGGCCTGTTCCACCCGGGCATTTAGATCGCGGCGGTGTCGACCTCCGCGCCCAGGCTGGAAAGGGGCCAGTTCAGTATCGACTGCTCTGGTCATCACCACATTGACGCCGCTTTGTCGGAGTTGGTCGCGGATTTTCACGCCGATGGCCAGGTTAATGTTCTTCTCCAGATGACCTTGGGCGTCTTGGGTACCACCGTCAATCCCCCCATGGCCCGGATCAATTAGGATGGTGGCGCGTTGAATTTTACCCCCGGTTAAGTTGGTTTGAAACAGGTAAGGGATGAGCAAGGGGAGTAGGAGTAAAATCCCCACCAAATAGAGGGCCAAAAAGGTTTTTTCTTTATTCAGGATAATAATCCGCATCGTATTCCCCCGCTGACGGCTGTGATCTTAATTGTTTAATTTTTATGCTGGGGAAACTGTTTTATGTTGGGCTTTTTGTTTTGTCTTTGGATTTAAGGCTGGCAGGAGACGGAGAGGAGGGCGGCCATGCTTGCGTGGGGGCGATGGCGCTGGGTTCGGCGGCAGCTACCGGCAGCAGTATTGACTGTCTTGCAAACGCTGCAGAGCCACGGTTATTCAGCGTATCTGGTGGGCGGTGCGCCCCGTGATCTCCTCTTGGGCCGTCGGCCTCAGGATTGGGACCTCACCACCGATGCCCGTCCGGAACAGGTCAAAGCTGTTTTTGCGCAGACGATCCCTTTGGGGGAGAAATTCGGTACGGTGCGGGTGGTCATCGGCGATGACCAGCTTGAAGTCACCACCTTCCGGCGGGAAGGTGATTATAGTGACCGACGTCATCCCGATTGGGTGGAATTTACGCCTTCAATTCGGGATGATTTGGCGCGGCGTGATTTTACCATTAACGCTCTTGCTCTCGATCCCCTCAGGCAGCAACTGGTTGACCCCTACGGCGGGGTGCGGGACCTGCAGCGGCGCTTAGTCAAAGCGGTGGGCGACCCTAGACAAAGATTCACGGAAGACCCCTTGCGCATGCTTCGTTTTTACCGGTTTCAGTCGACCTTGGGCTTTCGGGGGGAAACCTATACCGAGCAGGGAATTGAAGCGGAAGCCATCACGCAGGTTAGTGGAGAACGGATTCGTGATGAACTAACCAAAATCCTGATGGCGGCGGCACCGGAGATCGGTTTAGCGGGTCTCGCCCGCTGCGGTTTACTGACGGCGATGATGCCAGAGTTTATCCCGGTCCAGGCGGCCGACCCTACCTTATTCCGGCACTTGGTGGCCACCGTTAAGGCGATCAAACCAGAGGCCAGGCTGCGTTGGGCCGCCTTCCTTCATGATCTGGGGAAAGCTACAACCAAAAAGGTGGAAAATGGACAGACTCATTATTACGGCCACGATAAGGTCAGTGCAGAATTGGCGGCGGGCATCCTGGAACGGCTCCGCTTCGCCACCGAATTCCGGCAGCGGGTTTTGACTTTAGTACGCTGGCATATGTTTCCTGCAGATCCGGGAATGACCGATGCCGCCCTCCGGCGGTTGGTGGTGAAGGTCGGCCCGGATCAGATTTTTGATCTTCTGGAGTTAAGAAGGGCTGATCTGGTCGGAACTGGGGGATCCTATTACCAAGCCTGTGACAGTTTAACCCGCTTCGCCCGGAGGATCCAAGCCTTACTGGAGGGAGAGACTGTCTTCACCCGGAAAGATTTGGCGGTCAACGGTCGTGAGGTGATGGAAATTTTAGAATTACCGCCCGGTCCGGAGGTGGGAGCAATTCTGGCGGAGGTCTTTTACTGGGTGACTGAAGATCCGGAGCGGAATCGGAAAGCGCGAATCTATGACTTCCTAAAAGAAAAAAGGCAGAAAAATTAAGGGGCTTTCCCATAAAACCTTCCTGCTTCCACTCATTTTCTCGGCTGGCGAAGCATATTTTGGTAAAAGCAGACGAGAAAAAGGGACCGGGAGGATGGTAAAGTTGGGAAAGCCGCCCAAAAAAGCGCGTTTTGGCGCTAAAGTTGCCGAATTATTTGAATTACCATCCGAGGTTGTCCTGGATTTGCCCCGTCTGGTCCTGACCGGTACAGAGCAGCTGCTGGTGGAGAATCACCGCGGTCTGCAAGCCTATAGCCGCAGCGAGATTTGTCTCCAAACTTCTCTGGGTGTCCTGAGAGTGAGCGGGGAAGAGTTGGATATCAAGTTAATAACCCAGGATCAAGTAAATATTGACGGCCGGATTGGCAAAGTAGAATGGGATGCGCGGAGGGAAAAGGAATGATCTCCCAACGAATTAGCGCTTTCTGCCAAGGCTATCTGGTCGCCATGGTCAAAGGGGCCAGGAGTGAAGAATTACTCAATCGGGGGCTGGCCGAGGGAGCCGTATTTTGGGATATTAAAAGAAAAGCCCCCGGTACGATTATTTTTAAACTCCACGCCTGGCAATTTTCGGTGCTTCGTCCCCATTTTTACCGGACCGGAACGCGGGGGAAGATTCTCTGCAGAAGAGGATGGCCCTTTTTCTTAAGACGGGTGTGGCGAAAAAAGGGCTGGCTCTTGGGGATGGCGCTGTTCTTAAGTTTACTGCTGAGTCTCTCTTCTTTCATCTGGTTTATTGAAGTAAGTGGGGTAGAGGAGCTTGATCAAAACCGCGTGCGGCAGGAATTGGCTACTTTGGGGCTTTACCCCGGTGTGTCGCGACGCCAGATCGAACAGAAACGGGATTGGCTCATCCGGGAACTACGGATTCGGCTCCCCGAAGCCCTTTGGATTACTCTCCGGATCAAGGGCGTGGTCTCGGAGGTGGTCATTGCTGAAAAAACAGCCCCGCCACCCATGGACGAAGTCCGCGGGAATCTGGTGGCAGCGAAAGAGGGGCTGATCACCAGTATTTTGGTGATCGACGGGACGCCACTGGTCCGGGAGGGAGATACAGTCTCTCAGGGGGAACTGTTAATTTTGGGTGAAACCGGCCGCACCCATCTGGATGGTACAGTGGAAGCGAGGAAGGTTAAAGCCGTCGGCCAAGTACGGGCCCGCGTTTGGTATGAGATTGTCATTGAAGAACCCCTGACGGTCTTGGAACCGAAAGCCACCGGCGGGTACCAGACTGCGTACAGTTTTCGGGTCGGACAACGGCTTTTCCCCCTCTTTTCCCGGGGGAAAGTAGCCGGTGCGGTGATCCAGGACCGGGTAGTGAAGACAATTATTCCAGGAAGGAATAGACTGAGTTTAGTCGAAATCATTAAGGATACCTTCCAGACTGTAGACTGGATCGCTGCTGCAGTTCCGCCCGAAACTGCCCTGGCCAGAGCCAAAAAGAAAGGGGAGGACAGGATTGGGTCGGCGCTGCTTTCCGGCATACAACCGAACACGATCCGGGAATTCTGGGAAGTACAGTCGGAAGTCTTACATTACCGTTTAATCCTGGAAACTGAAGAAGAGATTGCGGTTCCAGATTAAAGGAGGAGAAGAATAGAGTTTGCGTAATTCCGAAATCACCCTAGAGATCGATCCTCAAGTCGCCCCGGTTCTGTTTGGCGAATACGACCAGAACTTAAAGGATTTAGCGGCGCGCTTGGAGGTCTCACTTTCAGCCCGGGGGAATACTCTGTATCTCTCCGGCGATGAGGAAAAAGTAGATAAAACCTTGGCCGTGTTGGAGCAGTTAAGGAATCAGGCGGAAAATGGAGTTGTCCTTGGCCCCCATGAGATCCGTTACACCGTTGATGTATTAGACCGCGGGGAACAGGGTTCAAAAGTCGAAAAGGATTTTACCGCCATGCCGATTCAGGTAACCAATCGGGGGAAACGGGTTACCCCACGCACCTACGGTCAGAAAATATACGTAGAAGCCATTCGCGATCATATGCTGACCTTTGGGATTGGCCCCGCTGGGACCGGCAAAACCTATTTAGCCGTAACCATGGCGGTGGCCGCCCTCCAAAGTAAGCAGGTGAACCGGTTGGTTTTGACCAGGCCCGCGGTGGAGGCCGGGGAAAAACTGGGTTTTCTCCCCGGGGATCTGCACGAAAAAGTCGATCCCTATCTACGGCCGTTGACCGATGCGTTATTTGATCTGTTAGGGGCAGAATTGTACCAAAAATACATGGAGCGTCGGGTGATTGAGATCGCGCCCCTCGCCTATATGCGCGGGCGAACACTGGATGACTCCTTTATTATTTTAGATGAAGCCCAAAACACCACCACTGAACAGATGAAGATGTTCCTGACCAGAATGGGTTGGGGTTCAAAGGTAGTGGTGACCGGTGACATTACCCAGATGGATTTACCAAGAGGACAAGCCTCCGGACTGGTCGACGCTGCGGAGGTTCTTCAGGATGTATCAGGGATTGCCCTTGTTTATTTGGGAAATCAGGATGTCGTCCGCCATGAAATGGTCCAAAAGATTATTCGGGCGTACGAACGAAAACGACCAACTTAAAAGATATGGGAGGCCCTCTCGGCTTATAAAGGAGGCCTGAAAATGAAGAGTAAGGAAACCACCCCGGTTGAGAAAAAAGGGATTAACCGGCGACGGTGGCGTAGTTTAACAACGAACTGGAAATTGGTGCAGCGCTTTTTCATGCAAAAGGCCATTCGCGAGCGGGTTCTGGTGATCATCAGTTTCTTATCAATTGTCGCTATTTTACAGATTGACCTTGTTCCGAAAGCGATTGACGTTAGTTTAGGAGAACCTTATATTGGTGAAGACATTAGAGCGCCCCGGACTGTAGTTAATACCGAAAAGACCGAGGAGCTAATGGACCAAGCAGCAGACCGGGCGGTCGAAGAAAACAAAGATAAACCCGAATACCAAACGATCAGTATTGAAGCCGGGGTCGAAGCCGGAAACCGCTATAATCGAAGCGTCATAATTTTTGAAGAGTATCGACGGAAACTCCAGGTCGAAGTGGAAGATGGGACGCCGCCCAGTATTGATCAGGTCCGCGCGGAGTTCCGTCGAGCACTAGAGAATGTTGCGGGGGAATTTGCCGAGGTTCCGGCGGAGACCCTCGAAACCGTCCTGACCATGGAGGCGACCGAATATGAGCGGATGGTAAAAAGCCTCCGCCAGGTTTACGTTGCTTTGGAAACCGAGCGTAACATCGGTCCGCAAAACATCGACACCGTCCGTGGTGACCTCAGCGCCTATATTGCTGATAACCGCTTTTTGGTTTTACCCCAGGATCAACCGGTCATCCAAGAACTGATCGCCGCGCTTGTCTTTCCGAATTTGACCAGGGATGAGGCTAAGATCCGTCAGCTACAGGAAGAAGCGCGCAAAAAGGTGACGCCGGTCAAGATCGAAAAAGGCAATTTGATCTTGAGTGAGGGCGATCTTGTTACGAACGAGCATATCCAGGTTCTCCGTGATTTGGCGCTGATCGATAACCGCGGGAACCGGGTCATTATCTTTTTTAGTCTCGCCATTTTGACCCTGCTTTTAATGGCGGTTTGTCTATTTTATCTTTATTTCTTCAATAAAATGCTGATCAAAGAAGAACGGCATCTCTATTTAATGGCCTTAGTATCCGTGGTGGTGCTGGCGTTGGCGAAAGCGATCAGCCTTTTGAATTTGGACTGGATCGAGTACTTGGTCCCGCTCTCCTTTGCCGGTATTGTGCTCTCTTTCTTAAGTGAACCGCAACTGGCTTGGGTGATCTCGACGTTGCTCAGCTTAATGATTGGGGTGATCTTCGATTTTAATCTGGCGCTCACCGTTTATTATTTCATTAGCGGGACAGCGGCGATTTATTTAATGGTTAACCTCACCCAACGGAAAGAGATGATCCGGCGGGGACTTTATTTATCAGGGATTAATTTCTTTACCATCTTTGCCCTGGGTTTTCTCTTTGGGATCAAACGTTTCAGTAGCTTATTCCTCTTTGCGCTGGTGGCCGGTTTTAATGGTATTCTCTCGACAGCGCTGGCTAACGGTTTTCTACCCTTTTTTGAACATCTCTTCGGGTTGACTTCGCCGCTCAGCCTCTTAGAATTGGCTAATCCAAACCTGCCGTTACTTAAGCGGTTGTTGATTGAAGCGCCGGGGACTTATCACCATAGTATTCTGGTGGGTAATTTAGCCGAGGCGGCCGCGGATGCCATCGGGGCTGACAGCCTTCTGGTTCGAGTCGGCGCTTACTATCATGATGTGGGTAAACTCCGCCGCCCGTACTTTTTCGTGGAGAATCAGATCACCAACGATAATCCCCATGAAAAGCTGGAGCCGACTTTAAGTACGTTGATCATTACTTCCCATGTGCGGGACGGAGTCGAACTGGCGAGATCCTACGGGGTGCCTTCCAGTATGATCGACATCATTGAGCAACATCATGGCACCGATTTAGTCCGCTATTTCTACCTACAAGCTTCCGAACAGGTTCAGGAGGAAAAGGAATCGGTGGAGAAAAGCGATTTTTCCTACCCCGGACCGAAACCCCAATCCAAAGAAGCTGCCCTAGTGATGCTGGCCGATTCGGTGGAGGCCGCAGCCCGGGCCATTGGGCAACCATCCTCTGCCCGCCTGGAAGTTCTGGTCAGTAACATCCTGAAGGAGCGGTTAGAAGGGGGCCAACTGGATGAGACTAATCTCACTTTGCGTGATATAGATAAGATTAAAGCGGCCTTTTTAAAGGTATTAGGTGGTATTTTCCACCACCGCATTAAATATCCGGAGATTGCTACCCCAGAAAGGAAGAAGCTGAATGGGGATTCTCATTAATCAAGATATTACCGTCCCCGGTCTTAATGCGGAAACGCACGACGCGGTAATTTCCCTTACCCAACGGGTGCTTACGGCATATGGACGCAACGCCGCCGAGGTGGGGATCACCTTCACTGACGAAGCGTCCATTCATGAGCTCAACCGGGAGTACCGTGGTATCGATCGGCCCACGGATGTGCTTTCCTTTGCCTTAGAGGAAGGGGAAACGGGGGCAGTGACTAATGTGGATGACTTTGCTGAACCCCTGCCGGAGCTGTTAGGTGATATTGTGGTTTGCCTGCCTTTTGCGATCCGCCAGGCGGAGGAGTATGGACATTCCTTCACGCGGGAGCTCCTTTATTTAGTCCTCCATGGGCTCCTTCATCTCTTGGGCCATGACCATCAAAATGAAGACGAGCAGCATCGGATGCGGATGGAAGAGGAGAAGTTTCTCACGGAAGAAGGTTGGGGCCGGGCCGATGAAGAATAAAAACCTCCTTGAAAGTTTTAACCGGGCCATCGATGGGTTGGTGTTTTGTTTTCAGACCCAAAGAAACATTCGCCTTCACGCCCTGGCGGCGCTCCTCGTTTTAGGCTTGAGTTTAGGTTTGCATCTAACCAAAGTGGAATTATTATTTGTTTTTATCGCGATTATCTTTGTTTTAGTGACGGAAACGCTCAACACGGCGATTGAAGCGACGATCGATCTGATTACGCCCCGTTATCATCCTTTAGCGCGGGTTGCAAAGGACGTGGCCGCCGGGGCGGTGCTCCTGGCCGCTATTAATGCGGTCGTCACGGGTTATTTAGTCTTTTTCCCGAAATTGAATCCGGTTTTGCCGAAAGTGATCGAGAGTATCACCCATTCGCCGGCGCACTTGACTTTGATCGCCATTAGTCTGGTGGTTTTTTCCGTAGTGGTTTTCAAAGTATGGACCGGGACCGGACGACCGCTTTCCGGGGGGATGCCCAGCGGCCATGCTGCCGTAGCTTTTGCCCTGGCCACGGCCATTATTCTGATTAGTAAAGATGGATTAGTGGCGACCCTGGCGATCCTCCTCAGTTTACTGGTGGTCCAAAGCCGGGTGGAAGGCGGTATTCATAATGTTACGGAAGTGATCATCGGCAGCGTCTTGGGGGTACTGGTCACCTTTCTAATTTTTCAGCTTTATCAAAAATGGGGGTGATTCGCTTGACAGAGGAAACTAACATTTACCGGGTGGGCGAAGTAGAACACCGGCGCTTACTAGCTGCCGCCGCAGAAGCTCGGCAAAAGGCCTACGCGCCTTACTCCGGTTATCAAGTGGGAGCGGCGCTCTTGGCGAAGAGTGGCCGGATCTATGGCGGATGCAACGTTGAAAACGCTTCCTATGGGGCTTCAATCTGTGCAGAACGGGTGGCTGCCGTCCGGGCGATTGCCGAAGGAGAAACGGAGTTTTTGGCCATGGCGGTGATTGCCGATAGTCCCGAGCCCGGATCGCCCTGTGGCATTTGTCGGCAATTTTTAGTGGAGTTCGCGCCCCAGCTGACCTTAATCCTGGCCAATCTGGAGGGGAAAAGTCGCAGCGGCAGCTTGGAAGATTATCTACCCTATGCCTTTAATAAAGATTATTTAGACGCCGAGGGAGCAAAATAGCAGTAAGAATGGGTATGAGGAGCGATGGGATGAAGGAGCACCGTTCTGGTTTTATTGGCATTATTGGCCGCCCCAATGTGGGCAAATCCACGTTACTGAATGCTTTAGCCGGTCAAAAATTGTTGATTGTCTCGACGAAACCCCAAACTACCCGCGAACGGATCCGGGTAATTCTCACCACTGAACAGTCACAATTGATCTTTTACGATACTCCCGGCATTCATAAACCCTTACATAAATTAGGGGAACAAATGAATAAAACCGCCTTAAACACCCTGAAACTGGTTGATATGGTCCTCTGGCTGGTGGACGCCACGCAACCGGTGGGTAAAGGCGATGCTTGGGTGGCGGAAGCGCTCAAGAAGAGCCATCTCCCCGTGCTCGTGGCGTTTAATAAGAGTGACCTTAAACCGGCTAGCCAACCCGGGGATTTCCTCGCCCAGATCGAGGCTGGAGACTGGCCATGGGTAAAGATCTCTGCCTTGACCGGCGATGGTCTCCCTCAGCTCTTAACACAGCTGGAAGCAGCCGTACCTGAGGGTCCCCAGTACTATCCCGAGGAAATGATCACCGACCGTCCCGAGTCTTTTATCGTTACCGAGTATATCCGTGAAGCGGTCTTGACTTTAGCCCAGGAAGAGATCCCCCATTCTACCGCGGTGATCATGGAGGAGATGAAGGAGCGGCCGAACGGTAAGGTCTATATTCGAGTCAGTATCTTAGTAGAAAAAGATTCGCAGAAGAAGATCGTCATCGGGCGGGATGGTAATCTGTTAAAGCAGATCGGCCAGTCTTCTCGGCTTCAAATTGAGGATTTGCTGGAAAAACCGGTCTATCTGGATTTGTGGGTAAAAACCAGAAAAGACTGGCGGAACTCCCTCCCGGCCCTCCGGGAACTGGGTTATACGGACCGGGAACTCTCTAAATGATCCTTGAAATGGCCTACTAAAAAGAAGGAGCGGTCCAGCTTGCATGTGTCGGATTTCGATTACGAACTGCCGGAAGAATTGATCGCGCAGGAACCGTTGGCGGAGCGGGATCACTCCCGGTTGTTGGTGGTGGATAAAAGGGCGGAAAGTTTCCACCATACACTTTTTTCACAGATCGGTGCGTGGCTTTCGCCTGGGGATCTGTTGGTCTTTAATGATACCAAGGTTATCCCCGCCCGCTTATGGGGGCGTCGTCTGCCCGGTGGGGGGAAAGTTGAAGTCCTGTTACTCTCTCCGCACAGCGCCGATCAGTGGGAAGCGCTGGTCCGCCCGGGACGGAAAGTCCCGACTGGACAGACCCTGGCGTTTGGCGCAGATGGCGAATTGACGGCGCTGGCGGAAGAGCGGACCGCCTTTGGGGGGCGCATCTTAAGGTTTAACCGGCAAGGGGCGGATTTACGGGCGTCCATCATGAAATTAGGGGAAGTTCCGCTCCCCCACTATATCAAGACTCCCTTACAAAACTTCGACCGCTACCAAACGGTCTATGCGCGGACGGAGGGTTCGGTGGCCGCGCCGACGGCTGGTTTGCATTTTACACCGGAGTTGCTGCAGGAGCTTAACGCCGCGGGGATTAAAACTGCTTATCTCACGCTCCATGTGGGTTTGGGCACCTTCCGGCCGGTCAAAGCCGAGGTGGTGGAAGAGCATCAGATGCATACCGAGTATTTCCAGATCAGTACCGAGCTGGCCGCGGCGATCGCCGCTACGAAAGCTGCCGGTCACCGGGTGATTGCGGTGGGGACCACTTCCGTTCGCGCCTTGGAAACCATGGGTCAGGAGGATGGAACGGTACGGGCGGGTGACGGGCAGACCGCTATTTTCATTTATCCAGGTTATCAATTTAAAGTCCTGGATGGGCTGGTCACCAATTTTCATCTTCCCCGTTCTACCCTGCTAATGCTAGTCTCCGCCTTTGCCGGGCGCGAACGTACCCTGGCCGCCTACAGCGAAGCAATTCGGGAGCGGTACCGGTTTTTCAGTTTTGGCGATGCCATGCTCGTGCTCTAACAACGCCCAGCGCGTGAACCAGGAGGATTCAGATGTTTGAATTTACGGTGGTCCATAAATCCAGCGAACACCGGGGCCGGATCGGTAAACTGAAAACGCCCCATGGAGAACTGACCACGCCAATATTTATGCCCGTAGGGACTCAGGCTACGGTTAAGACGATGAGCCCCGCTCAGCTGCAGGAACTGGGGGCCTCGATCATCTTAAGTAACACCTACCACCTTTATCTGCGACCGGGGCACGAATTGATCCGGGAAGCCGGTGGTTTACATACCTTTATGAATTGGCCGGGGGCGATTCTCACCGACAGCGGTGGGTTTCAGGTTTTCAGTTTAGCGAAGCTGAACAAAGTTAGTGATGAAGGAGTGCTCTTCCGTTCCCACCTCGACGGTTCCTCCCACCTCTTTACCCCGGAGAAGGTGATGGAGATCGAGATGGCCCTGGGCGCCGATATTGCCATGGCTTTCGATGTCTGTCTGCCTTACCCTTCCACCTATGAGGAAGCCCGTCAGGCCCAAATCAGGACCAGTCAGTGGGCCGCCCGTTGCCGTGACCGGCATGACCGTTCGGATCAAGCCTTGTTTGGGATTGTCCAGGGGGTCGCTTTCCGCGATCTGCGGGAACAAAGCGCCCGGGAGCTGGTGGCGATGGATTTTCCCGGTTATGCGGTGGGGGGCTTGAGCGTGGGCGAACCCAAGGAGATTATGTACGAAGTATTGGATTATACGGTACCGTTGTTGCCAGAGGACAAGCCGAGATACCTGATGGGCGTCGGTTCACCCGACGCTTTATGGGAAGGAGTAGCGCGGGGGATCGATATGTTCGACTGTGTTTTGCCGACGCGGATTGCCCGGAACGGAACGGCCATGACCAGCCGCGGACGGGTGATTATCCTGAACGCCAAATACGCCCGGGACTTTTCCCCCCTCGACCCGGACTGTAGCTGTCCCACCTGTCGACAGTACACCCGGGCTTACCTCCGCCATTTATTTAAGGCCGGGGAGATCTTAGGCTTGATGCTCCTTTCCTACCATAACCTGTTCTTTTTAGCCCGGATGATGGAGCAGATTCGGCATAGTCTGGAGCAGGGGATCTATAACGAAGCGAAGCAGGAATTTTTTGCGGCTTACTACGGAAAAGCCCCCGGAGAAGGGTAGGATTATTTTTCATCCTGTGGTATACTATACTAAGATTTTTGGTTTAAGGGAGGTTTTGTCAATGGTTTATCTTGCCACTTTTGCGCTGCAGGCACCGGCTCCAGGCGGTGGGGCAGCGTCTATGATTTGGATGTTTTTACTGCTCGGTATCTTCTGGGTGATCATGATTCTTCCCCAACGGAAACAACAGAAAAAACGGGCGGAAATGTTGAATGCCTTGAAAAAAGGTGACAAAGTGGTTACGATTGGTGGCATCCACGGAGAAATCACCGAAATCGGTGATGATGAACTTCGTTTGCGGATCGCCGATAAAGTTGAGATTAAGCTCGCCAAGGGTTCCATTTCCCGTGTTAAGGGCGAATAAAACTGACCCTTATAATCGTCATGGAAGGAAAGCCCAAGCAGAACCTGTTTGCTGGGCTTTTTCGCTATAAAGTTTCGAAAAACACCAGAATCATAGCAGTTAGAATTGGAGGAACGACATGCGCTATATTAGTACGCGCGGCCGGAGCGAGCCGGTTACGGCAGCCGAAGCCTTCCTGACGGGACTGGCACCCGACGGCGGTCTTTACCTGCCGGCTGAATTTCCCGGGGCGCAAAAGATCAGCCCCGGGGAGCAGGAGCTTGATTACCGGCAATTGGCTGCCGAGATCCTTGAATTATTCCTTTCTGATTATACCCGCGCGGAACTGGACGACTGTCTGCAGCGGGCCTATGGTAATAATTTTGACTCCCCAGCCGTCACACCGGTCACGATGGTCCGGGACAACCTGGGTTTTTTAGAGCTCTGGCACGGACCGACCTGTGCCTTCAAAGATGTGGCCTTGCAGTTGTTGCCCCATCTGATGACGACCGCCGTTCATAAAGTCGGGTTTGAGCAGGAGCTTGTTCTTCTGGTCGCCACGTCCGGCGATACTGGTAAAGCAGCCTTAGAAGGCTTTAAGGATGTACCGGGGACGAAAGTAATCGTCTTTTACCCGGAAGACGGCGTCAGTGTTGTTCAGCAACAACAGATGGTTACCCAGGAAGGGGCAAATACCTTTGTCGTCGGTGTCCGGGGGAATTTTGACCAGGCCCAGGCTGGGGTAAAAGCCCTCTTTACCGCCGAGCGATTCCAAGGGGAGCTGGCGGCGGCCGGGAAAACCTTCTCTTCTGCCAACTCAATTAACTGGGGACGATTGGTTCCCCAGCTAGTCTACTACTTTAAAGCCTGGGGCGATCTGCTCCGGAACGGGCAGCTCCGGCCAGGCGAAACCTTTAATGTCGTCGTCCCTACCGGGAACTTCGGAAATATTTTGGCCGCCTATTACGGGAAGAAACTGGGCTTGCCCTTGCATAAATTGATCTGCGCTTCGAACCGGAATAACGTCTTGACCGATTTGATCAGGACCGGTGTTTATAATCGGAATCGCCATTTTTACCAGACCCTCTCCCCGTCCATGGATATTTTGGTCTCCAGTAACCTGGAACGGCTCCTTTATGAACTGGTGGACCGGGATCCCAAGCGGGTAGTGGCGTATATGGAAGAACTGCAACGAGTCGGCCGCTACGAACTGACTGCCGACGAAAAAGCCCACTTAGAGACGGATTTTTGGGCCGGTTATGCCGACGAAGGGGAGACCACCGCAGCAGTGCAGGCGGTGTACAACCAGTATCACTACCTAATTGACCCCCACACGGCAGTTGGGTATAAGGTTTACCAAGACTATTTGGCGGCCACCGACGATGGGCGTCCGACGATCATCGCCGCTACCGCCAGTCCGTTCAAATTTAACCGGGGGGTAGCGGAAGCATTGTTCGGTACCGCAGCGGCGGCTACTGTAGATGAATTTGACCTGATGGAGCAGGTGTCGGCGGCGACCGGCGCGCCGATTCCCCCCGGGCTTTTCGGACTCAAGGAAAAACCCCTCCGGCACCGGCAGGTGATTGAACCCACGGCGATGGAGGAAGCGGTACGGGGGATTTTGGGACTATAGGACAGCGCGAAAAAAACTCCTTGTCGATTGTTTTCTGGTATGATATAATGCAATCAATTATTTTAAGGACGAGGAAGAGGAAGAGTAGCCTTGGCGTGAAGGTAGAGCGAGCCTCTGTTGGTGGAAGAGAGGCCCTGTAGCCCAGAGTGAAGTTCTCCTCGGAGTTGCCGACTGAAGCCGTCGGAAGACAGGTGGTAGGATCGGTCGGGTTTGTTCCGCCGTTACCAGTGAACAGCCATCGGGACGATTAATTTTTCCGTCCCTGTGGTGGAGTGACTGATCAGTAAGCGCAGTGGTACCGCGGAAGCTAAGCTTTCGTCTCGCAAGAGGCGAAGGCTTTTTATTTTACCAGAAGGAGTGAGCGGTTGATGTGGAGTCCGGAATATGAAAGTATGGCGCAGCACCGACGCCGGGAGTTACAGTTTAAAAGATTAAAAGCCACGGTAGAACGGGTCTATAATAATGTGGCTTTTTACCGGGCAAAAATGGATCAGCAAGGGATCACCCCCGCCGATCTGAAAAGTCTGGATGATTTGGTGAAACTACCGTTTACAACAAAAGAGGATCTGCGGGCAAATTATCCCTTTGGTTTATTTGCGGCTGATCTGGATGAAGTGGTACGGATCCACGCCTCATCGGGAACCACCGGCAAGATGACGGTGGTGGGGTATACCAAAATGGACCTTGGAACCTGGGCGGAAGTAATGGCCCGCAGTATTATCAGCGCCGGCGGCGGCCGCCATGATCGGATTCAGATAGCCTATGGTTACGGGTTGTTCACCGGCGGCCTTGGCGCCCACTACGGGGCGGAGTTGGTCGGGGCGATGGTGGTGCCGACGTCGGGCGGGAATACCAAGCGGCAGCTGCAGGTGATGCAGGATTTTGGCGTGACGATGCTGGCCTGTACCCCATCGTATGCTTTGTACATGGCAGAAACCGCCGCCGAGGTTGGGGTGGATCTGCGTGCCCTTCCCCTCCGGAACGGTATCTTTGGTGCCGAACCGTGGTCGGAGCCGATGCGGAAACGGATTGAAGAATTGTTCGGGATTAAAGCCTATGATATTTACGGCCTGTCGGAGATCATTGGGCCGGGTGTGGCCATCGAGTGTCCGGAACAAAACGGACTCCATATTGCCGAGGATCATTTTTTACCCGAGATCATCGATCCCCAGACGGAAGGCCCGCTCCCGGATGGTGAAAAAGGAGAGTTGGTCTTTACCACGCTGACGAAGGAGGCTTTTCCTTTACTGCGTTACCGCACCAAAGACCTAAGTGTCCTTTATCCGGAGGCTTGTCCCTGCGGACGCACGACCAAGCGAATGCACCGGGTCATGGGGCGGACTGATGACATGTTAATCATCCGGGGGGTTAATGTCTTCCCCTCGCAAATTGAAAGTGTTTTACTGGAAAACGGCGATACTACTCCCCACTACCAACTGATTGTGAACCGGAAGGGGAATTTAGATGATCTGGAGGTCCGGATTGAAGTCTCGGAAGAGATGTTTGCCAGCGAAATCCGTAAACTGGAGGAACTGGGGACCAAAATTAGACGGAAGATCGAAAGCTCCTTAGGGATCAATGTCCGGGTGAAATTGGTGGAACCAAAAACCATTCCCCGCAGTGAGGGGAAAGCACAGCGGGTGATTGATCAGCGTAATCTCTACGGTGGATGATTGTTTTCAAGTCTCTTCTGTAGTAAAATTAAATTGGTAAATCATTATTAAAAAAAAGGGGGCAGAGGATGAAAGTTAAACAGATATCGGTGTTTTTGGAGAATAAATCCGGTCGTTTAGCGAAAGTAACCAAAATTCTGGGTGCCAACCGGATTAATATCCGTGCCCTGTCGTTGGCTGATACTACTGATTTTGGGATTTTACGTTTGATCGTCAATGATCCTGAGCAGGCGCTGACGGTTTTGCGGCAGGAAGGACTGACCGTGCGCGAGACCCAAGTGCTTGCGGTCGAGATGCCGGATCAACCCGGCGGCCTGGCTGGGGTTTTGCAGGAATTAGATGATAAGGGGATTAACATTGAGTATATGTACGCCTTTGTTGGCAAATCTGCAGAGCAAGCCATTGTCGTTTTTCGCGTGGAAGAAGTGGACCGGGCGATCCAGTTACTCCGCGATTCGGATGTTCATTTACTAGGGGAGCGCGATCTGGATCAGCTCTAAAGAAACGGTTGAAAAACCGCTTCTTTTTTTAGGTAAATAATCTAGCCGAAATAGCCGAAAATAATCTAAGACGGAAAAGTTAAGGGTAGAATTGAAGGTGCAACTGGATGGAACAGCGTAAACCGGCATGGTTGAAGGTTAAAGTACAAGCTAATCAAGGAAAAAACGAAGTGGAACATTTACTGCAAGAGTTGGCATTACCCACCGTCTGCCAAGAGGCCCGTTGTCCTAATCTCATGGAATGCTACAGCCGGAAGACGGCCACCTTTTTACTCTTAGGACAAAACTGTACCCGCCATTGTGCTTTTTGCAACATCGGTAAAGGCAAGCCCCAGCCCGTTGCGGCGGATGAACCGACCCGGGTGGCGCAAGCGGTGGCAACGCTTAAATTAAAACATATGGTGCTCACTTCAGTGACCAGGGATGATTTACCCGACGGCGGTGCCCATCACTTTGCCGCGGTAATCGCGGCGGTCAAAAGTCTAAACCCGGAGACCACCGTCGAAGTTTTGATCCCGGATTTTCAAGGCGAGGCACAGTCCATTGCGGCCGTAGTAGCGGCGGAGCCGGATGTGATCAACCACAATGTGGAAACCGTACCCCGTCTTTATCCGGCGGTCCGCCCCGAAGCCGACTATGACCGCTCCTTAGCCCTATTGGCACTGGTTAAAAAGCTTGCCCCCCGGATCTTGACCAAGTCAGGCCTGATGGTGGGGTTGGGTGAAAAAGAAGCAGAGCTGGAACAGGTTTTTCGGGATTTACGGGCTTCCGGCTGTGAAGCGTTGACCGTTGGTCAATATTTGGCGCCTTCTCGTCACCATCGTCCGGTGACGGCGTACATCACCCCCGCCCAATTTGCCCGGTATGAGGCCTATGGGAAAAAGCTTGGGTTTCGTCATGTGGCGGCTGGTCCCTTTGTCCGTAGTTCTTACCGGGCAGCGGAGGCCTTATTAGACGATTAATCTTCTGTATTACGAATTGTTTGGGAGGAAGGTTCGTGCTTTATGATTTGATTGTGCTCGGGGGCGGACCCGCCGGTTATCACGGCGCTATGCTGGCAGGGAAGAAAGGCCTCAAAACTTTGCTCGTGGAAAAAAGCGCTTTGGGCGGTGTTTGTCTAAATACCGGTTGCATTCCGTCGAAAACCTGGCTCCAGTCGGCAAAAATCTATGCCCATGCTCAAAACGGGGCGGCGTATGGGGTCCATGCTCAGCAGCTCAGTTTTGACCAGCGAAGAGTGAACGCCCGTAAAAACAAAGTGGTAAAAATTCTGACCGCCGGGGTCAAAAGTCAGTTGGAAAAGTACAAAGTGACCGTGGTGGCTGCCGAGGGGAAAATCCAAGGTCGGGACGGAACAGGATTTAAGATTAAGGCTGGCGAAGAATATTATTCTGCAAAAAATCTGTTGATCGCCACCGGGTCGGTACCTGTTGTTCCACCGATCACGGGGCTAGCGGAGGCCCTGCAGGCGGGTACAGTGCTGACCAATGAAAAGATCTTCGCGATCCCAGCGGTTCCCGCTTCACTGGTGGTTATCGGCGGGGGCGTCATTGGTTTGGAGATGGCAGCCTACTTTAATGCGGTCGGTAGTAAGGTGACCGTCATTGAGATGCAAGATCGGATTGGGGGCGAAATCGACCCGGACCTGGCAGCAATCTTGCTGAGAAACTACCAGAAAAAGGGGGTTCATTTTCGCTTAAACGCCACGGTTACAGCGGTCAGTGCGGGGAAAGTACGGTTTACCACCGGTAATGGGGAGGAAGAAGTAACGGCGGAGACGGTGCTCCTTAGTGTCGGTCGGCGCCCTTTCTTTACTGGGTTTGGCCTAGAAACCCTCAGCCCCGTGGTGGAAAAGGGCCGTCTCCAGGTGGACCGGTCTGGTCGGACTAGTGTGCCTGGGGTTTATGCGGCCGGTGATGTCAACGGGCGTTCGATGTTGGCCCATACCGCGTACCGGGAAGCGGAAGTTTGTGTCGGGCAGATCCTAGGTGAGGACGAGGAAGTAAATTACGAGACGATTCCCGCCGTCATTTATACCGACCCTGAGGTGGCTTCTGTCGGTGAGACGGCGCTGTCAGCGGCGGAGAAAGGTCTAGAGGTCGAAGAACATACAATTTCCATGCGGTACAGTGGACGTTACCTGGCGGAGCATGAAGGCGGAGATGGGATTTGCAAATTGGTGCTGGCACGGGAAGACCGGCGGTTGTTGGGAGTGCACCTCATTACGGAGTACGCTTCAGAGCTGATTTATGGAGCGGGCTTGATGATTGACCGGAAGATGACCACGGAGGAGATGGGAAAGGTGATCTTTCCCCATCCAACCATGGGCGAGATTATAAAAGAAGCTGTTTTTAACATTGAATAAGAGATGTTGCTTATACGTTGGACTTTTTTAAACTACGGAAAGTTGGTGTCGTAAATGAGATATCTACCTATGGATGAAATCACGGAAGAAATGTGCCTAGCCCGGCCAATCTTTAATGCTGATGGTAAAATTTTGTTATCGAATGGGGTAAAGTTGAACGCTACCTACCTTGCGCGCTTAAAAGCGTTGGGTTACGAAAATCTATATGTCTACCGGGATGGTGAAGAGATCAGAGACTTTTCTATTCCGATTAGTGACCAAACAATGCGGGAAGCCCTGCAAGGGGTGAAGGCTTCTTTTTCAAAAGCTTCTCAAGAGCAGCAATTGAACGTCAGACAGGTCAATGATGTGGTTAATTACATCCTGGATGAAATCTTGACGAATCCCTCCGTCCTCTATAACCTGATGGATCTGAAAAACCATGATAATTACTATTACCAGCACTCCGTAAATGTTTGTGTGATTTCAACACTGATCGGAAAAAAGCTGGGATTAGCTCGGGATAGGATGAAAGACCTTACGACCGGCGCTTTGCTCCACGATTTAGGCATGGTTTGTGTCGACCCGCGGACCCTGGCGCAACCCAAGCGGTTATCGGATGAGGAGGCTGCTTCTGTCCGTGAACATACCAATTATGGGTTTCAACTTATCAAAAGCGAGCGGAATTTAAGTATTTTGGTGGCGCATGTTGCTTATCAGCACCATGAACGGATGGACGGGAGTGGTTACCCGAAGGGGATTGCCGGGGATGACCTTCATCTTTACGGGAGAATCGTCGGAGTGGCTGATTCCTACGAGACCATGACGACCGGACGGATCTACCGCAAAGCCTTATGGAGCCATGAAGCGATCCGTCAATTGAAAGCCGAAGCTCCGGAAAAATACGATCCAGAAGTAGTGGCAGCGATGGAGACTTCGATTGCTTACTATCCGGTCGGCAGTGTTGTGGTTCTAAACACCCACGAAGAGGCGGTTGTGGTCGATGTGAACGCCAAAAAGATCACCATTCAATTCTCCAGCGGACCACGGATTAATGCCCTGATGGATTTGGCCCCTGATTCACCGGTAAAAATTGAAGAGCGTTTATCGTAAAGTCGGACTTAGCATTCACTCTAGTTCCTGGAAAAGTGGGGTGGAGAGATAACGTTCACCCCCATCGGGGAGGAGGACAACGATCATCCGGCCGGAGTTTTCCTCCCGGCGCGCCAGCGCGGTGGCAGCATAAAGCGCGGCACCGGAGGAGATGCCAACTAGGACACCTTCGGTTTGGACCAACCGGCGACAAGCGCTAAAGGCGTCTTCGGTACGGACGGTGATCACTTCATCGATCACCTGGCGGTTTAAGATGGCAGGCACAAAACCGGCACCGATCCCTTGGAGTTTATGAGGACCGGGCTGGCCGCCGGAGAGCACCGCCGAACTTTCTGGTTCTACGGCAATGATCCCGATGGAGGGCTTTTTTTGTTTTAAAACTTCGCCGACCCCGGTAATAGTGCCGCCGGTTCCGACTCCAGCCACGAACAGATCAACCTTACCGGCGGTATCTTGCCAGATCTCAGCGGCGGTGGTAGTTTGGTGGATCGCCGGGTTAGCCTGGTTATTAAACTGTTGGGGGATGAAGGAGTTGGGAATTTCGGCGGCGAGTTCCTCCGCTTTGCGGATTGCGCCGTTCATCCCTTCGGCACCGGGAGTGAGTACCAGTTCAGCGCCGTAGGCGGCGAGGAGCGCTCTCCGTTCTTGACTCATCGTCTCCGGCATGGTGAGAATGATGCGGTAACCGCGGACGGCGGCGATAAAAGCCAGGGCGATCCCGGTGTTACCGCTGGTCGGTTCAATAATCACGCTTCCCTTGCTGAGTAGTCCGGCGGCTTCGGCGGCCAGCACCATCCCATAACCAACCCGATCTTTGACACTACCGGCTGGGTTAAAGTACTCCAGTTTCCCGATGAGACGGGCACCAAGTCCTAATTCCCGTTGGTAGTTGGTAAACTCCAGGAGCGGTGTATTACCGATTAAGTCCGTAATTTGCCCAGCGATTTTCTCCATTTTAATCCTCCCCTTCTTCCCCGTTCAGGGCTGTGCTGAACGGGTTTTCTTTCTTGACCAAATCCTGAAGAGTGGTTGTCGAGAGGACTTCATCCATTTTGGCCGATAGTTCCTTCCAAAAGGACATCGTCAAACAGGAATCCATCTTATCGCACTCCATGGTTCCTTCGGTAGCACAATTCGCGAGGGTCAGCGGTCCTTCCAGCGCCTGCAGTACTTCCCCTACAGTGATCTGCTGGGCGGGTCTGGTCAGGACATAACCACCGTAAGAACCACGGATTGCCTTTACTAACCCGGCTTTACGCAACAGGGCAAAGACCTGTTCTAAATAGGATTCGGAGATGCCTTGTCTTTCGGCGATAGTCCGTAAGGGGACAGGGCTGTCGTGGGCGTTTATTACCAGATCTGCTATTGACCGCAAACCATATCTGCCTTTTGTTGAAATGAGCAAAGGACCCGCTCCTTTCTAAACCTAGTAAAATGGTAGGATTACTTTAAATCTACCATAAATGCAGGGGAGAATCAAGTTTCCGTCCGGATAAATAAAAGTGAAACCTACCAACTTTTGTGGGTAAAAACCCTTGAGAGAAAGAGGATAGCAATAAAAGGGGTCAAATGATATACTAGAACTAACTTTTCCAAAGAATATTGGCCGCTCACCACAATTCATTGTAGAAAGGAATACAACAAATGTCTGAACTAAAAGGTCAAGGGGGAATGGACAGATCGAAAGCGGTCGCTTTATTGATCTTAACCGCCACCCTTTGGAGCACAAGCGGATTATTAATTAAACTGGTGAACTGGAACCCGGTGGCCTTAGCCGGAACGCGGAGTGTCTTTGCCGCGATCTTGATGTGGGCTTATCTAAAAAAACCGAAGCTTAACCGGTCAGGTTGGCAATGGGGGGCGGCTCTGGCCTACGCCGCGACCATGATCACTTTTGTGATGGCCAATAAAATGACTACTTCGGCCAATGCGATTCTTCTTCAGTATACGGCCCCGATTTATGTGGTGTTCTTTGCCCGTTTGTTTCTTAATGAAAAAACAACCAGGATTGATTGGGTAACGATCATCGTGGTCCTTGCCGGAATGGGCTTATTTTTCAAGGAAGAACTGGCTCCCGGGGCGTTCTGGGGGAATGTCATAGCGGTAGTAAGCGGCGTGGCCTTTGCCATGACCGCGGTGCTCTTGCGTAAACAGAAGGATGGCATCCCGGTGGAATCGGTTTTGCTTGGCAATCTGATCACGGCGGTAGTTGCGCTACCGGCCATCGCCCAAGGGCCTTTTCCTGACCGCACCGGCTGGCTCGTCATCATCTTTATGGGGTTCATTCAGATTGGGCTCTCCTATATCCTTTATAGTATTGCTTTGCAACATGTCTCTGCCCTGGAAGGGATTCTCGTTCCTTTAATCGAACCCATTCTCAATCCGATCTGGGTGTTGCTTTTCACCGGCGAAAAACCGGGGATGTGGGCGTTGGTAGGGGGGGCTGTTGTTTTGTGCGCTGTTACCGCCCGCAGTTTATTACTGACGCTTCGCGAAAGGAAAAACAAAAGATCATGATTAAAACTTTAATCCTTAAAAACCGTAGTTATCGCCGGTTCCACGAAGCCCAACCGCTAACACGGGCCACTTTGGTGGAGTTAGTGGATTTAGCCCGGTGTACGCCGTCAGCTGCCAACCGGCAACCCTTAAAGTATTTTTTATCATCCACCCCTGAACGGAATGGCCGGATCTTTCCCTGTTTGCAATGGGCAGGTTATCTAAAGGACTGGCAAGGTCCAGCTGCCGGGGAGCGTCCCACCGGCTATATTGTGATCCTTGGAGATACCACGATTAGTAAAAACTTCGACTGTGACCTTGGGATAGCCGCCCAAACTATCCTGTTGGGTGCCGTTGCCGGCGGGCTTGGCGGGTGTATAATCGGATCCATCGACCGGGAGGAGCTACGGCAAGCCTGCTCGATCCCTGCTCATTTGGAGATCTTGTTGGTGTTGGCGCTAGGGCGACCGCAGGAAGAAGTGGTGCTGGAAGAAGCTGCGGAGGAAGGCGACATCCGATATTGGCGCGATGAAAAGGCCGTACACCATGTCCCGAAACGAAGGCTAGCTGAGCTGATTATTGACTAGTTAATGATTGCGGAGGATGATTAGTAATGTCCCTTACCTATCAGGATTTTAAACAAGAAGTCTCTAGATTATGTGGTACTGATCTACATTTATATAAAAGTCAGCAAATGGACCGAAGAATACATTCCCTGATGAGTTTCTGGGGGATCTCCGATTACCAGGAATACCTTTCTGTTTTAAAAACCGATCCCCGTCGTTACCAGGAGTTTGTCAAGAAGCTGACGATTAATGTCTCTGAATTCTTTCGTAATCCTGACCGTTTTATCGAATTGTGGGAGAAAGTCCTCCCGGAACTTTTGCAGAAACCACACCGCTTGAAAATTTGGTCAGCCGGTTGTTCCAACGGTGCCGAACCCTATTCGGTGGCGATTATCCTTCAGGAATTAAATGTCTTGAACCGGGCAACGATTCTGGCTACCGATATTGACCAGGTAGTTTTGGACAAAGCCAGATTGGGAGTATACCTGAGAAATGAAGTGAAAAGCCTCCCCCCACAGCTCTTAGCGAAATATTTTCGCCAGGAGGGCGAGGCCTTCCACTTTTGTGATGACCTCAAAAAGCGGGTGGAATTTAAAAACCACAATCTCCTGCGGGATCCTTACCCCGAGGAGATGGATTTGATTATCTGTCGCAATGTGGTAATTTACTTTACCGAAGAAGCAAAGAACCAGTTGTATCTGGGATTTAACCGTTCCTTGCGCGATGGCGGTTATTTCTTGGCGGGTGGTACCGAACCGATTTTGTACTACCGTCAGTTTGGCTTTGAAAACGTCGGCCTTTCCTTTTACCAGAAAATCGGCCCGCCCCAACTTGACGCCAATGATTCCCCCAGGAGTCTGTTATGATTATGGGTTTGGGGATTGATATTATTGAGATTGGCCGCATTGCTAATCTGATTGAGAAAAAAGGCGAATTATTGCTAAAACGGCTATTTACCCCCGATGAGTTGGCCATCTGCGGACAGGCCGCCCACCGGTTAGCTGGACGGTTTGCCGCGAAGGAAGCCTTTTTCAAGGCACTGGGTACCGGGTTTCGCGGGTTTAAATGGCGGGAAGTTGAAATCCAAAACGACGCTTTGGGCGCCCCTTACTTTCGTTTTTCCGGTCGGCTGCAAGCCCATTTGGAAGCAACCGGCGTCGACCGCACCCATCTGACCATCACCCACAGTAAGGAATATGCGGTTGCCCAGGTAATCATGGAGAAGGTGAAAGCTTGAAAGTAGCTGCTGCCCAGGAAATGCGGGAGATCGACCGGTTGGCCATGGCGGAGTACCATTATCCGGGGTTATTATTAATGGAACAGGCGGCCCTTGCCGTGTTCCGGGCGATGTTGGACCGCTTTCCCTCCGGGCGCGTGGGAATTCTCTGTGGAAAAGGAAATAATGCCGGAGACGGCTGGGCGCTTGCCCGTTTACTCACCCTAGCCGGCACCGAAGTGTCGGTTTTTTCGCCGTCAGCAGCGGTTAACTTACCCCCGGACGCCGAGACCAATCGGCAAATAGCGCGGGCGCTGGGCATCAAGGAACAGCCCTGGTCGGCCTTACTGGCCGATCCTACCGGGCTTTCCTCCTGCGGTGTCCTAGTCGATGCTTTATTGGGCACCGGGTTTAAAGGGGAAGTCCGCGGAGAGCTGGCCGCGGTCATTAAACTGCTGAATGGGGCGGCTCAACCGGTGGTGGCAGTGGACTTGCCATCCGGAGTGGAAGCCGATACCGGACAGGTGAAGGGACCGGCGGTCCGGGCGACGCTCACCGTTACTTTTGGTTTGCCGAAAGTAGGTTTATTGGTTTACCCCGGACGGGAGTATGCCGGAACGGTACTGGTGGATCCGATTGGTCTTCCCCCACCGTTATTAGCCGGGATGACCGGCGATTTATACACCTTAGGCCACCACGAACTGGAGCCGCTGATCCCGAGGCGGCAACCGGAAGCCCATAAAGGAACCCAAGGCCATCTCTTGGTGGTCGGCGGGGCGTCCGGCATGACCGGGGCACCGACGCTGGCTGCGCTGGCTGGGTTGCGCAGCGGGGCGGGGTTAGTGACGATCGGCGTCCGTGCGGGCTTGACCCTCCCCGAAAAACCCTTGGAAGTAATGGTTAAAACCTGGGCGGAAATCAGGTGGGAAGATTATGACGCCATCGTGGTGGGACCCGGACTTTCCACCGAGCCCGACGGGGGAGAACTTTTAGAAATGATCCTCGGCCTGGAGCGGATCCCCCGGGTCCTGGATGCCGATGCGCTCAATCTTTTAGCCCAAATACCAGGGTGGTGGGAGAAAGTAAAAGGGCCGGTGGTTTTGACTCCGCATCCGGGAGAAATGGCTCGCCTCTCTTGCCTAACTACCACAGAAGTACAGGCGCGACGCCTGGCGTTGGTGGGTGACAAGGCTGCGGAGTGGGGAGTTACTCTCGTCTTGAAAGGCGCGGCCACCCTGGTCGGCACGGACACAGAACCAATCTACATTAATCAAACCGGAAATCCGGCGCTGGCGACCGCCGGGACTGGAGATGTTCTGGCCGGGATGGTCGGCGGCTTTTTGGCCCAGGGAGTAATGCCGCCAGCGGCTGCTGTCATCGGGGTTAATCTCCACGGCCAAGCCGGTGACCTGGCAGCGGCGGAAATTGGGGCGGCCGGGGTTCTGGCCGGAGACCTTTTACCCCGGATCCCACAGGTAATAAATGGGGGGCTGGCAAATGATCACCGATAAAGAGCAAGTGATCCGCCCGGTTTGGGTTGCCATCGAGGAAGCGGCCCTGAGGGAGAATATGAGGGGGATCAAAGCGTTAGTTGGTCCCCAACGCAAAGTGATGGCGGTGGTCAAAGCCGAGGCTTATGGCCATGGGGCAGTTCGCGTGGCCAAACTGGCCGTCCAGGAAGGCCTCGATTGGCTGGGCGTCGCGACTCCGGAAGAAGGGATTGCCCTGCGGCAAGCCGGACTGCAGGCCAATATTTTAGTGTTTGCCCCCTGCCTGCCGACGCAAGCGGCGGTCTACTTTACCCATGATCTGGTTCCGACGGTGACGACGCCAGAGAGCGCGGTTGCGCTTTCTCAGGAAGCCGTCCGCCGACAGCGGGAGATCCGGGTCCATATTAAAGTTGATACCGGGATGGGCCGGATTGGTTTTTCGCCGACTCAGGCCGGTGCGGAGATTGAACAGATTCGGGCCCTGCCCAACCTGATCGTGGAAGGCCTTTATTCCCATTTTGCCACCGCCGACGCGGCGGATCTGTCCTATGCCCGGCAGCAATTAGCAGCTTTTACCCGCCTGGTGCAGGAGCTAGAAACCCGGAGCATCGAAATCCCCTTGAAACATCTAGCCAATAGCGGCGGGATTCTCAACCTTCCGGAGAGCTATTTTGACCTGGTCCGGCCGGGGTTGATCCTGTATGGCATGTACCCGTCCCCGTGGTGTAACCGGGAGCAACTAAAGTTAAAACCGGCTTTCCGTCTGAAGTCGCAAGTGACCTTTGTCAAAAGGGCGCCGGCCGGTACGGGGATCAGTTACGGACAGCGTTATCATACGAAGAAAGCAACGACCATCGCCACCCTACCTCTGGGTTACGCTGACGGTTGGTGCCGGAACCTCTCCGGTAAAGCCCACGTTCTGATCAATGGCGAGTTTTATCCGGTGGTGGGGACGATCTGTATGGACCAATGCATGGTCGATGTGGGTGACGCTCCCGTGCAAGTTGGGGATGAAGTGGTTCTGATTGGCGAACAAAAGGGGAAGTTGATCACCGTAGAAGAGGTGGCGGCGCTGCTGGGCACCATCAATTACGAGGTGGTTTGTCAGATTAGCGGGCGGGTGCCGCGCATCTATATTTGACTTGATTTAACCGGCGCTTAAATAAGGGAAAGAGAAGGACTAAAAATTCATTGTAAAGATGAATTTTTAGTCCTTAATTCGTCTTAAGCTCCTTTTTGGGCTTTTTGCAACGGAAAAACCTTTTTTAGAGCACGAACCGGATACGATGGCGGCGTCCGTCATTGACCAGCGGAACCCCGTCTGCTACTTTTTCCAGCTCATCTCCATCTAACTCTAGGTAAGAACCGCCACTTTGTTTTCGGTTTGGATTTTCCACTTTAATTTCGTAAGTGGTCTGTCCGTACCGGTAGTTGACAGTATATTCCGGCCACTCTTCAGGGATGGTGGGTTTGAGATAAAGGGTGGTCCCTTGCCGCTGGATGCCTAGGATCCATTCTAAACCAGCCTGATACATCCAACCGGCGGACCCCGTATACCAGCTCCAACCACCCCGTCCCACGTAGGGCGGGACGGAATAGACATCGGCAGCCATCACGTAGGGTTCAACCTTATAACGCTGCACCTCATTGTCGGTACGGGTATGATTAATCGGATTTAAGATGTGAAACAGCTCATAGGCCTTATTGCCCTCACCCAGCATCGCCCAGGCAATCACGGCCCAAATGGTACCGTGGGTATACTGACCGCCATTTTCCCGGATTCCTGGGGGATAGGCCTGGATATAACCGGGACTGGGCTCGGTTTCGTTAAAAGGCGGAGTAAGCAGACAAATCAACGATCCATTTTCCCGGAGGACGAGTTTATCGTCTAAGGAGCGCATGGACATAAAAGCTTTATCCGGATCAGCAGCGCCGGAAATAACGCCCCACGCCTGGGCAATACAGTCAATCTGGCATTCCAGATTGGTGATTGAACCTAAGGGCTCACCTTGGTCATTGTAAGCCCGGCGGTACCACTGCCCATCCCAAGCCTGTTCATTGAGGGCGGCCGACAGTTTTTCCCCGATCGCCCGATACCGGGCGGCCCGGTCGGGATCTCCTTGAACCTCCGCAAAAGGAATGAATTCCTGCAACACATGATAAAGGAACCAACCCAGCCAGACACTTTCCCCGATGCCAGCAGCGCCGACTTGGCTCATCCCATCATTCCAATCGCCGGTGCCCATGAGGGGGAGGCCATGCTGGCCGAAGTGGAGGGAGCGTTCAATCGCGCGCGCGCAGTGCTCATAGATGGTCCCGGTTTCGCTGGAGATCTTGGTTTCTTCATACCGTTCTTGCTCACCTTCCGCTAAGGGGGGACTCTCCAGGAAGGGAATGGTATGGTTCCAGATCCTTTGGTCTCCGGTATGATTGGCGTAACGACAGGCGGCATAGGGTAGCCACAACAGATCATCGGAGAAGCGGGTACGGATCCCGTAGCCGGTCTCTTCGTGCCACCAGTGCTGGACATCGCCCTCCCGGTATTGATGGGCGGCATGCCGGAGGATTTGTTTCCGCGCCACGCCGGGACGGGCATGCAGCAGGGCCAGGGAGTCTTGGAGCTGATCCCGGAACCCATAAGCGCCCCCTGCTTGGTAAAAGGCACTTCGTGCCCATAAACGGCAGCTGACGGTCTGATAGAGCAGCCAGTGGTTGAGCAGTAGATCAAAGGCCCGGTCCGGGGTTTGAACCTGTACCCGACCTAAAAGATCGGACCAGTACTGCTTAACGCCTTGGTAAGCTGTTTCCACGCCCGTTCGACGTCCGTACCGCTTCATATATTCGCTTACCTGCTCTTTGGAGGAAGCAGAACCAATCAGGATATTGACGGTCCGTTCGCCCCGGGGCGGGAGGTAAAACTTAACTTGCATCGCGCCGCAGGGATTATAGCGGGCGCCGGTCGTATTGGACAGCTTTTCCCTTTGTAAAGCGGCGGGGAAGGAGAGACTTCCGTTCCGGCCGATAAACTCAGCCCGGTCACCGGTCCAACTGCGGTCATTCTCCGGACCACCGGTCCAGATGCCTAAAAAGCCGTAGTGGGCGGGGAAGTCCTTTTGATAGACATTGCGGGCCAGTAAAGCGCCACTGTTTTGGTCATATCCAGTAATAATAAAGGGCGCATTCTGCTCACGGCCGACACCTAAGACCCACTCCAAGTAGTAAGTGACGGACAGTTCCCGTTCCACATTCTCCGTATTCTGCAAGGTCAGACTGAGGATTTTGACGGGAGCATCCATCGGCGTAAAGACCCAGCCCGTCTGTTTTATCCCTTGGCTATCATGCTCAAAGACGGTGTAGCCCTGACCATGACGGACAGTATAAGGTTTCGTGTCGCGAATCGGCAAGGCGGTCATCGACCACAACAGTCCGGATTTTTCCTCCCGGAGATAACAGATCTCACCGGCGGGATCCAGCACCGGATCATTGGACCACGGGGTCAGTTTAAACTCCCGGCTATTATTGGCCCAAGTATAGCCGCCGCCGGCTTCAGAAACCGTAAAGCCAAATTTGGGATTGGCAATCACATTACTCCACGGTGTCGGGAGCAAATTCTTCGTCCGTAATTGGATCACATACTCGCCACCGTCGGGGGTGAACCCGCCCCAGCCGTTAAAGAAAAGCAATTCTTCCGGTGGTTCCTGCGGAAGGTAACTCTCGACGATTGGCGCAGGCAGCTGCGTGCGTTTGGGTTTCGGTAACTTTCGGCCGGCTTTCAGATCCGGTCTCAGCTGCGAAAGGAGGGACCCGCCGTCGCTCCGCAGCGAAATCCGGGCCACCGTCTCTAGTAAGGTCTGATCTGCTTGCGGGATGGTCGACGCCGAATACAGGAAGACTCCACCCGGGCGGTTTGACGCATGATCCTCCGGGAAAGTCTGGATTAACTGTTGGATCTCCTCATGTAGCGCTTGTTGATAACCTTCTTTGTTGTTAACTAGAAGTACCAAATCAGTTCCTAAGCCTCTTCGCTTCCAATACTGATGAGCTTGTAACATTTGGGCGGCAAGTTCCGTCCCTTGCTGATCCTCCAACCAGACCAAGATGATGGGGAGATCTCCCGAGAGACCATAAGCCCAAAGCGTAGATTGATCCTTCACATTTTTGCGAAGATGCTGGTCCCGCGTCTTCCGATAATAATTGTGAAAGATGAGCTGAGAGGCCAGTAACTGGAGGATGTACACTTGGTGAACGGTGATCTTCATCTCCTGTAGTCTGGTCAGGGAATTCGTATAAGCTAACTCAAAGGTCTGCTCTACTTGATAGGGATCAGCAAGGCGTTCGACCAACGCCAAAGCTTCCTTACGGGTTGGCGCGACCCCGGTAATAAAGATAAAATTAATCGTCTCGCCCGCATTCAGTTCCACACAGCGCCGGAGGGCAAGCACCGGGTCAAGCACAGCGCCGGTTGTTCCGGATAAAGGTTGGTTCGCCTCGATGACAACCGGTCGGCGGTAGGAGCGACCGCGTCCGACAAAACGGGCCCGGTCGGTTTCATACTCCAAAGGACCTACGGTTGGACTATCAACCTGAATCCCGTGGACCATCCATGACGATGGCTTTGCGTCTCCGGTCCGGCGATGGGCCAAGAGAGCCTGGGCTTCCAGCACCACTTCAGTTTCGATAAAGAGCTTACTAAAAGCAGGATGGGCTTGATAAGCATCTTTCGGGGCCAGCACCGGTTCTAAGAGACTGGTTACTTCCATGGTACAAGGGTAAGGGCCAAAGTTCGTCAGGGAGATTTGGCGAATCTCCGCCGCTTCGTCCGGTGAGACGCAGATTTTCATTTCGGTATTAATTGTCCCGTCACTTCTGGTAAAGACAATCCGGTCCAAATTCGCATCCATGGACGCGCTCTCGCCATGGACCCGGCTGGGCTGAAAAGTAGGCGACCAAGTCTGGCCGTCAGTGATGTTTTTAATATAAAAGAAGGTGCCATGGTGATCTTTGATCGGATCTTCTTCCCAGTTGGTCAACGAGAGATTATCGTATTTACTGAAACCGCCCCCACTATTCGAGACCATTACTAAATAACGGCCGTTCGATAAGAAACTGGCAGTGGGCAAGGGGGAATCAAAGGTCTCAATGAAACGGAGCTCGGAAACTTCCTCGCGGAGATAACGTAAACCTGACAACAAATTCGGCGACGGTTTGCGCGTCTTGACTAAAGTTGGCGCCTGGATGTTTTCGTGTAACAACAGATCGGTGCCCTGTATTCTGGGATCCGCCAGGAAACGGCGGTGCATTGCGTTTTCATGGAGTAGATTGCCCAGCGCCAGCAAGGACATGCCTTGGTGGTGGGCCATGTAGCTTTTAACAACGGCGTAGTCCGCTTTCTCCGGAAGACGGTCAGGTGTAAAGTCGAGCGCTTCATAGAACCCATACTCGTCATAAGCATCATGTGCTTCCAGGCGGCGGAGATTGGCGACCGCTTCTTTTGGTGCCACCATGGCGGCTAGGGCGGTCGCATATGGTGTCACCACACTCTCTTTCTCCAGCCCTTGCTTGAGGGCAAGGTCTGGGATGCCAAAGGCCCGGTACTGATAGTTCAGATGATGATCAAACGTATAATAGCCCGATTCGGAGACGCCCCAAGGGATCTTCTTCGCTTTGCCGTAATTAATCTGGCTTTTAACCGCCAACCGGTAGGTCCGCTCCCACAAGGTATTGGGATGGCAAGTCATCACCAGTAAAGGCATTAAATACTCAAAGGCCGTCCCCGTCCACGAGACCAAAACGGGATTACGATCAACTAGGGTTGAGGTCCGGCTCATGGCCGACCAGTGTTTAACGGGAACCTGATCCAAGGCGATCGCCATAAAACTGGCTTGGCGCGCCTCCGAGGCCAGTAGATTATAAAAGGAGGAATCCAGACGCTGATTAGAAACATTGTAACCAATGGCAAAAAGCCGCCGCGACCGGTCATAAAGGGGGGTAAAATCATGGGCCACGATTAAAGCTTCTAACTCCTGAATCAAGTGTTCCCCAGCAACCATAAAATTGTCAATCCGGTCTTTGGAAAGGGCAAGGCGTTCCACTAAGGCCGGAACCTCTGTTTCCGGATATAAAGGGAGAAAGCGATCCGCCACCGCCAGCACCGTGGAGAAGTCTCTGGCGGCATCCAATTCCCCCTTTAAAACCAGGTCTTCTCCGGCTGCATCCAACTGCGTTAACCAGGGGAAGAACCATTCCATCTCTTCAAGCTGCAGGTCGATGGCAGTCGCGCCCTGGGAAAGGGGGCTTAGTTCATCCTTTTTCGCCTTTTGCAGGAGCTGATACCACTCCACGAGGGTTGGATCGGTGGTCACATAAGGGGCAAAATAAGCGCCATATTCCGCCGCGGTCTTACCATCCTTCTGCTCCCAACGGGCAGTATCAACCAACCCTTGGGCTAAAGACTTCGTCCACGGATGGCGCTGCCATTCCTTGAGCGCCTCCTTAACGGTGAGCAAATAGACGATGAGATTACCGCTGTCGACCGTGGAGACATACATGGGAAGCAGTGGTCTTAAGGTCACGGTATCATACCAATTATAGAAATGTCCCTGCCACCGCGGTAAAAGTCCCAAGGTATCTACGGTCTGATTTAGCTTCTTGACCATCTGACCGGTGGTGATATAGCCAAAGTCACGGGCAGTAACAATGGAGGCTAAGTAAAGACCAATGTTGGTTGGTGAAGTCCGATGGGCGAGGCCTTTATCCGGATTCACCTGGAGATTATCCGGTGGTAACCAGTTATCCCCAGCGCCGACCAGATCTTCGAAAAAGTGCCAGGTTCGGCGGGCTACTTCCCGGACATAAACCTCTTCCTCCTGGTTAAGCTTTGTTCCCCGTGGCTTACGGGGGACAGCGGTTAAGTGTACCCAAAAAGGAGCGGAGAGCCAGAAGCAAGATAACAAAAGAAGCCAAGGCGAAGCAGCCGGTGTTTTGAACCAGATGAGTACAGACCCCAAGAGGATGAGCGCGCGTCCCTGCCCCATCTTCTCCCAGGTACGCCATAACGTGTTCGGCACTTGCTTTCCGGTTTCAGCCGCCGTTACCCATTCTAAGAGATGGCGGTGGGAGAACTTCATCCGGTACAAGGTGCGGGTAATCGCATCAACCATCGTGATGGCCTGGTAGGGAAGGATTAAGAAGGTAAACAGGTCACGACTGAGATAATGGCGGAGCGCAGTGCCCCCTTTGACCGACTGCCTTATTTTTCGCCCTTTGCCCAGAGCCAGCAGACCAAGGATGGCCCAGTGCAGTGGTTGCACTTGAATGGTCTGTCCGGGGAGAATGAGCAGGCCGAAGCCGATTAAGACCAGAAGGGAAGGGGCTACTAAACTGTGCCGCAGGTCATCAATCATCTGCCAGCGGGTGATTGGTGGTAAAGCCAGCGGAGTTTTCTGACCGTCCTGATTTGGCGCGTTCTTTTTCAACCAGGGCAGCAATTGCCAATCCCCCCGCACCCAGCGGTGGGAGCGGGAGATACTACTTAGAAAGGAGGAAGGGTAATTATCCTGAAGCTCAATATCGGTGACCAGACCGGCGCGGAGAAAACTGCCCTCTAAGAGATCGTGACTGAGAATGGCATTCTCGGGGAAACGACGGCGTAACAGTTGATCAAAGACCCGGGCATCATAGATCCCTTTTCCCGTAAAGATCCCCCGTCCAAAGAGATCCTGGTAGGGATTGGAGGTCGCCCCGCTATAGAGGTCAAGAAAGGAGCGCTCACCATGGAGGAAGGAAAAGAAGGTCTGATTGGCGCTGGCATTCGAAACCGAAATTTTTGGTTGTAGGATGCCATAACCTTTGACCACAATCCCCTTCTCCGCATCGATGAGCGGGGCATTCAGCGGATGGGCAATCGTCCCGATCAGGCGTTTAGCAGCTTCGCGGGGTAATTGCGTATCTGAATCCAAAGTGATTACATAGCGGATCTGTTTAAAAACCTCACGCTCACCCTTGATCGTTGTAAAACTGGTCGCTTCTTCTCCGGCTAGTAAGGAGTTGAATTCCGTAAGTTTCCCCCGTTTGCGCTCCCAGCCCATCCAGATGCCTTCCTGTGGGTTGTATTTGCGCTCCCGGTGTAAGAGGAAGAAGTAGGTTTTTCCCTTCGGATGGGGATGGCGTTGATTCAAGGCGGCGATCCCTTCGACGGCAGCATTAAGTAGCGTTGCGTCCTCAGGCAACTCTTTTTTCGCCGCATCCGTAAAATCGGTAAGGAGGGCAAAGTAAATACGGGGATCGCGATTGGCGAGGTGATAGACTTCAAGATTACGGAGGAGATGCTTACAATCCTCCACGCTCGTTAGCATGGTAGGGATCACCACCATGGTAGAAGCAGCCAGCGGTATTTCTTGTTCAAACTCAATCTTCGGTAGGCGCTGTGGTGGAAAAACCCGGGATAATAAAGCATGTAGGAAGTTGATGGCCCACCCGCCCACGGGAGCAATCAGGAAGAGACCGACGATGGTCAGCTGCCAAGGGGTAAAGCACTTCAAGGCAGCTAAAGACCAGAGGAGAACGGTCAAGAACAGCAGGAAGATGAAGGCCAACGCGGGAAAATAAACGAGATTCGGCCTTAAGCGGGCGATCCGCCGAAACTGGCGCAACCCTCTTCCCTTGCCATCGCAAGCCTGGGCCAGCTTTCCCCAACCCTCCTGTTCGAGGAGGTAATACCCGACATGGGCTTCAACGTTATCCCTAGTGGGCGCTTTTGCGGCGGCTTGGGCGAGGGCTAAGCTTTTTTTGGCCACTTCCTTCTCCGGCAACCGCCACTCTCTGGCTGAAAGCTCCAGTTCACGCCGCATCAGATCGCGGCTCTCAAAATCCATCTTCGGGTAGATGCGGGCCGGATCTTGGCGCAGGGTCTGTTCCACCAGGCTCAATTCTTCAAAATGTTCATCCCAACAGATCCGGTTAATCTCCTGGAGACCGGTGAACAAGTTTCCGGCTATCATCCGGTAGTGGGCCTGATTATCCTGCTCGTCCTTTTTTAATTGGGCCAGGGAAAAATTCTGTGCAGTAGCCCGGGCTTCAAGCCAGTGGAGTAAAGGATTTAAATCAGCCGAGCGGCGGAACTTATGCTCTAAAAAGAGCAGCACGGAAGGACGAGAGAGATCCATATATTTTTCCACATTTAAGATCGCCGCGTTTAGTTGTTGCGTCTCCTCCTTTAAAAGGGGAGCGATCTTCTTGTTCCAGATGATCTCCTGTTGAACCGGTATTTGATGCGTATTTACCTCAACAAAGAGTTCGCGTAATTGGTGGTAGATCACTAAACGCAACATCAGGGGAACGGCCCATAGTTCACTAATCGTTAGCGCTTGGACTTGTTGGTAGGCCCAGAGAAAACTGACCAAAACCTCCGGGTCGGAACTGCCCCTCGTTAGTTTTAAGAGCGCATAAAGGATGGAGTAAATACGACGATAGCCTTTCATTTGTCCGGAGGTGAGGACCGGTAAACGACGGAAAGAGCTTAAGGGAAGGTTTTTCTGAATATACTGGTACTGTTCGTGTAGTAGATATTGATTGTCCAGCAACCATTCCCCAGCCAATGGTATTTTTGCTTTATCCGTGGCTTTAAGCAGATAGTTGCGGTGAATAGCATTCAATTTCCGCAAGTCTTTTTTCACTTGCCGTTTGAGCATTACTTTGCGTGAAAAAGTAATTAGGCGTTGTTCCTTTGCTAACTGGCGCGCATATTCCAGAAGCTCATCTAATTGTAGAGAAGTAGTTGTAGTTTGCATTAGATCATTCCTTTCTCCACGATCATGATCGATTTCCGCTATTATTATTTCAGAGTACTGTCCGGTTTACTATGATCGCAGGGTTGTGGTCATAAATTTATATAAGGTATAAATATATGCTTAATATACTTAATTATGTACGATAATCAAAAAAACCTCCTTTCCGGCAAAATTGTTGTCGATTGGTAACCTACTTATTATTAATTAATCCTTGACGGAGCTGGTTGGTTCGTGTTATAGTATCAAAGTACGATTTACGGCCCTGTAGAAACAAGCAATGAAAAACAATTTAAAAATACATCTAGACAAATGAAACACTTCATGATATAATATACAGGTGTCCTAAAGAAACAAAACTGAACCCTGAAAACTGAACAGCACAGACAGGTAAGAGCTTTTTTTCCGGGTAACCGGGAAGAAGCAAAACACACAGTGCGACTTATCACTTGAGCTT
>ENA-UOOK01001063-UOOK01001063.1-fermentation-metagenome-genome-assembly--contig:-NODE-1063-length-36787-cov-6.555129_pt1 | contig 36787 bp, 34 predicted proteins | sample MGYA00245777_ERZ724023 | MGnify/ENA primary metagenome ERZ724023 (study PRJEB28704, sample SAMN03018312) | fermentation metagenome | biome: anthropogenic terrestrial biome; feature: soil; material...
TCGCCAATCTTTTTATGAAGAAAATCAAATTCTTCTTTGTATAGTTTTAATTCAGTAGTAAGTTTCTTTTCCATAGTATTCCCCTTTCATTCAAATCGACAAATTCCTATTTATCGATTCTACTATAAATAATACTTTGATCGCAATATAAGAATTATATGAACTACTTCAGATAAGGATTATATCAGTTTTATTCAATAGGTAAGTTGTGTTGCTTTAAGAAAGATAGTTTATCCCAGTAGCCTCTCTGAAATAGAATCTTATCATTTACTATTTGAAAAAAACCGCAACCTCTCAAACCTAATGGGTCACGCCATTCCAAAATTGCCCATTGTCCATCTTCAAAAATATTTTCAACAATACAAACCATTTTTGCTTGAGAAAACTCTTGTTCAAACATTCTCTTTATAGCCTCTTTCCCAATAACTGGCTCATTAGCAACCTGATGGTTTATTGCACTATCATCATATAAATTTGCAATAGTTTCCGTATCTGCATTGTTAAATGCATCAATCCACTGACATAGTATTTCTTTTGGCTTCATGTAAATTACCTCCTTTTATGTAATAATCTTTGCTTCACATAAATCTGCTTATATACATTATACAAATGCTATATTAACTTATCAAGCATATTACTTCATATCTCCAACCCTGCTTTTCTCGTTTTATTCTTCAATTAAGGTTTTTACCCTATGTCATCTATAAATCACCCCAAAAACAAGGGTCAAAAAATGGTGTTTTTTTGTTCTTGTTTCGCTCTAAAATCGTCCTCAAACCACTATATGTTGTGGTCAAGCTCTAATTTTTGTCTCCCGAACCACAATACGTCATCAGAATTATACTCTCAACGTGCACGCTCCAGGGGAACATGTCAAGGGGCTGGACTTGTTTAAGGATATAGCCGCCGGATTCCAAGAGCTTGATGTCCCGGGACAGGGTTGAGGGGTTGCAGGATACATAGACGATTCTTTCGGGTGACATGGATATGATTGTTTGTATGACTTTTTTTTCGCAGCCTTTTCGCGGTGGGTCCAATATTACAACATTGGCTTTAATATTTTGTTTATACAACATTGGTACTATTTGTTCTGCTTTTCCTGAGTAAAATTCTGCATTGCCGACGTTATTATCTACAGCATTTTTTCTAGCATTTACAACAGACTGTTCTGCAATTTCAACTCCATATACTTTTTCGGCATACTTTGCGGCCATAAGAGATATGGTACCTATGCCGCAGTATATGTCAAAACAGATATCATCTTTTTTTATATCGGCATACTCTACTGCTTTTTGATACAGCTTTTCTGTCTGAATATGATTTACCTGGAAAAAAGTATTCGTGGAAATTGTAAAGTTCAAATCACCAATGGAATCGCTAATAACCCCCCTGCCGTAAAGAACAATATTTTTTCTCCCCATAACAAGGTTTGTGCCCTTGCTGTTTATATTCTGAATAACGGTTTTGATATTACTGTCCTTTAAAACAAAATCCTTAACCAACATATTTTTATTTTTGAACTCTTTTGATACAGTTACTATAATAAACATTAACTGGTCATTTTTGGTGCTCCTAATTACAATGTTTCTCACGATACCTTTGCCTGTATTTTTATTATAAGACTGAACATTGTATTTCAACATTAGATTTTTAAACAGCTGAGCTGCTTTGTCGGCTTCTCGGCTTTGAATTATACATCTGTCAATATCCACCGTATTATATGAATACTGCTCATAGGGGCCAATACATATTTCACCATTTTTTTCCGTAACTGAAAATGTGTTTTTATTCCTGTACCTGAATGGCCTTTCCATTCCTACGGTATCATATATACGGGTATCTGCTATATTTACCTTTGCTTTTTTCAGTTCATTGACAACACGGCTTTTTTTATAATTAAGCTGTTCTTTATAATCAATATGCATAAGCTGACAGCCGCCGCACCAATTAAAATATCGGCACGGGGGCTGAATCCTGTTTTTGGAGCTTTTTATTATTTTCAATAACTTTCCCACAGCAAAATTTTTCTTTTTTTCGGTTATTATTATTTCTGCAATATCCCCTTTAACAGCACCGTTTATAAAAACAACAAAATTATCTACTCTCGCAACTCCTTGGCCTGCATGATTTAAATCCGTTATTTCAACTTCTATTGTTTGTCCTATACTCAGCATAATAGCTCCTGTTATAATAATTATTACTAATCTGGAAACATCCCTGACTGGATCAGTTTTGCCAGGAATGTGGCTGTTTCAGCCCTGTTTGACAAATTTAAGGGCCTAATTTTGCCTTTGTATCCTGATAGATCTGCATTTTCGGTGAAATATGCTATTGGTTGGAATGCATAATCCGATATTTCATCACAATCAATATATTTATTTGCCACGTCCTCGCCTGTCTGATCGTTTATGATATTTAACATGTTTAATGCCCTATATGTCATTACAATCATATCCTGCCTTGTTATCTCTTCTTCAGGAGAAAACAAATTGCTTCCGCTTCCATAAATAAGCCCGGCTTCTTTTGCGTAAGAAAGCTCGTCATAATAGTATGCGTCTTTGGGAACATCATCAAAGTTTCCAATGCCGCTGGTATTTTCCATTTTCAGCGCACGCATAAGCATTAAGACGAAGTCTGCCCTTTTAATGTTTTTATCAGGTTTATATTTACCATTATAGCCAAGAACTATTCCTTTCTCAGTCATGTATTCTATGTATTCTTTTAGGGGATGATCGTATATGTCTGTAAAATGTAAATTTTCTTCTTCAATCTTATTTGTCTCGGTCTCGTTATTAGTATTATTAATGGTCTTCATTGCAGAATATAAATCGTTGTTGTCAATGAATGATTTATATCTAAACATGCAATATCCGTTTATGTTTTTAATGGTTTTATTTAAATTTAACTGTTCTCTTAATTCTTTGCCGCCGTACCAGAGACTGTCTGATTTAGCTCCCACTGCCAAATATGCAGCTTGTCCGATATAAAGTTTTACGTTGGTGCCTTCAACCACATTGCTCCACCAATTTATCAATGTTTCATAATCTGCTATTTTATATCCTCTATAAAAATATAGCTGAGGCATAATATAGTCAACGTATTCTTCTTTTACCCACATCCTTGAGTCGGCATATTGGCTTATGTAAGTTTCCCAACCGCTTGTATCACTTCCCAATGGATTTGAATTTTTATTTGCCCAAATACCAAATGGGCTCACTCCAAAAGCTATTTTTGGATCTTTATTATGTACTACTTCATCAAGCTCCTTAATAAGCTTGTTTATGTTGTCTCTTCTCCATTGGTCCTTGCTGGAGTATTGTCCCCCGTACATGGCATAGGTTTCTTCATCGTCAAAATCCTTTGCCGGATAAAAATAGTCATCTAAATGAATACCGTCCACATCGTATTTGTCCAAAATTTCTTTAACACCGTCTATTATTAAATTATGTACTCCCGGTTCTCCCGGATTATAATATAACTTTCCGTCGGTGTATAAAACAGTCAATTCAGGATGAAGTACAGCAGGATTGTACGGCGACAGATTGTTGTTATCTGCTGCAGATGCAGTAACCCTATAGGGGTTTACCCATGCATGCACCTCAATATTTCTTTTATGAGACTCTTCTATAATAAATTTCAAAGGGTCAAAATTATTTTCCGGAGCCTTGCCCTGAGTACCTGTAAGAAACCTTGACCATGGGAATACATCCGAATCATAGAATGCATCCGATGATGGTCTTACTTGAAAGAAAATTGTATTAAATCCCATATCCATAATGTTATCTAACATTTTAACAGCATCACTTTTTAATTTTTCTTCATCGGTGGTAGCTGCATCGGGATAATCTAATGCCCAGGCTGTTGAAATCCATACAGCCTTCATTTCTTTCTCCTGAGCGCTCAAATCATTAAATCTGCTTGTCCCTATAAGGAGTATCAACACTATTGAAAATAGCATTATACAGCTTACAATTCTTTTTTTACTCATTGTTTTCTCCATAAATTAAAAATTTACTACCTGGTATTATATATTATTTACAAGCTAAATTAAGAGGTAATAGAAATATATGTACGTCTTTAAAATTTTAGCAAGCAATGAATCAAAAAATTATAGGTTCAAATCTTCATAGGTGAACTTTCTCAAAATTCAACTCATATAAAATTATTGATATACTCTTATAATTTATATTAAAGTATAAACATTAGAGTAGTCGAAAATTCTTTAATACTGCCTGCAGTGTATTTTACGGTGTGTGAATCAACCTGCGTTACTCCGGGATAAAATGAAGCGCGTTTTGCATCTGCATGCTCTTTGTAATTTATTTCAACTTCAAATTTATCGGGTATTGCTATTTTGCATGAGGAAATATGTTTTAATCCATTTTTAACTCCTTCTTTAATAAGATCACAGGCAAGATCAGGATTTATGCTTACTGTAGCTCCTCCATCTCCTTGTTTTACGGCTACTGTATCAATTCCTGGGTTAAATTTCTTTGCCTTTTCACAAAGCATTTCATCACCGCTTAAAAACACCACCGGAACTCTGTAATCAGCAGCTATGTATGAATGTATAACAAATTCTGATGCCTTTTCACCATTTATTTTAATATAGTTATTCCTTAAGTCCATAGTATGAGCAAGAGGGTTCCCATCACATCCTGAGGATGAGTGATAACCTATGAATATGGCTGCATCGAATGTTTCGTCAATTCCCGCTACCATGGAATCCGGCGTATTTGTCCAGCCTCGGCTTAACTTCGCACATCTTGGCAGTTTTGTAATATCAATGTTCCTGGCAGCATCATGGGCATCTTTTATGAAGATCTCTTTCGCTCCCATTGCGATTGCCCCTTCGCAAGCAGCAGATGCCTCTTTAGTCATCTGCGCAGCAGACTGAACGTAATCTGAATTTTCCATTGTTGTTTCGCACCAAGCAGTAACCCCCGTTATTCCTTCAATATCCACGCTCATAAATACTTTCATTTTTACCTCCTGATTTTTATTATCTACTGTATCAATAAATTTAGACTGTAACATCAATAGATAATTTAATATATGTTAAAGGCCCTGATCTTTAATAAAAGCTCTTGGGCCTTCTTCTGTTGTCTTTTCTGTAAGCTTCGATATCTTGCACAGTTTTTTTAATTTTCTGACATAATAACGTATCTACTTTAGTTCTTTATCTGTCTTATATACAAATCCTAATTTTTTTCTGTTTTATTTTCCTCATCTTCACTTGCATCTGCAGATAATTTAACGTCATATAAATCATATACTAATTTTGTAGTCTTTTCTCCATCAGCAATATAAAACGAGTAAGAACCTAACATAGTGTCTCTTCCGGGCAAAACTTCGGTCTCCAGATTTTCTGATGAAAATCCCACTATATCTTTTCCAATGCTCAACAAATCGGTAATGGTTAAATCTGTATCTACATGGGGATAAACAGCGTTTACTACACTGGGAAGTTTTAAGCTTAATGCTTTATCAATTGCTGATTTTATGAATTCCTGCTGAAATTTCACTCTTCCTAAATCACCGTTAGGATATCCTGAATATCCCGGATAATTAGTTTTTCTGAACCTTAGCAGCTCCATGACTCTATCGCCCTTAATGAGTTGTTTTCCCGCCGGGATATTAATATCAAGCGGAGGATTGTCATAAGGGTCAGTATATCTCATATGAAAAGGAACATCAACCTCAATTCCTCCTATAGCATCAACAGCTGCCCTAACACCGGAGTATTCGATTGTGGCATAATTGTCTATGGGAATTCCCGTTAATTCCTGAATTGCTTTTATCAACGCATATATGCCGTCTTCTTCCATGCCGTACACAGCGTTGATTTTCTGTACATCTGAATATTTAGAATAACCTTCTCTATAATAATATGTATCTCTGGGAACTGATATTAAATTTGCCTCCTTTGTTTCTCTGTCGAAACTTAATAACATTATGGTATCAGACCTTGGCCCTTCAAGCCCTACAAGGAGAACATTTATTCTGTTGCTTTCATACATTGCTTTTTCCAGAGGAGTTTCAAATTCTCTATCTGTATTCTTATCCTTGTCTTCTTTGTCCTGGTCTGTCCCTGCCATTCCATATGGTGAATAATATTTTACAAATGCGAAAATTCCTGCCGATTCAATTAATGAAAAAAATACAAGAGTAAAAAGGAATGTTTTAAGAAATAGTCTTTTTTCTAATGGTTGTATATTATTAAATTTTTTTTTAATATTAAAAATTACTCTTTTAAAAAAGTTTTTCATATTTATCCGCCTTTCAGTTCAATGGAGCCTTGTCTGTCTGTAGTCATTCATCATTTTCAATACCGTACATGTTGTTTACAACACCTTTTATTCCCTCTTCGTCGGGAATATAAAATGACAGTCCCTCTAAAGGTGTTTCTGTTCCAGGCATTGTGCATAAACTCATATTTTCAACAGTAAAACCTGATATGTCATCTGCCAGGTTAAGTATATCTGTAATTCTGACATTTGTTTTTACATGAGTGTATACTTCTTTGACTAAGGCAGGTAATTTAAGCCCCATAGTCTTTTTTAAGGCTGATTTGATAAATTGCTGCTGAGCATCAATTCTTCCCAGATCCTGATTATCGTATCCTTTTCTATACCTTAAAAATTTTAATGACTGCTCTCCGTCCAATACTTGTTTACCTTCAGGAATATCTATTGTCAAAGGAGGATCATCATATGGATCTGAATACACCATATGAAATGGAACTGTTACTTCAACTCCGCCTAAAATATCCACACAGTCCACAACCGCATCATAATCTGCCACTACATATTTTTCTAAAGGAATTCCAAGGATTTCCTGCACCGTCCGTACAAGCTCGTCAATGCCTTCCTGAGAATATACCGCATTGATCTTTTTCAAATCAGGGCCGTCGTCCTCATTACGCGGGTTGTATGTATCTCTTGGAATTGAAATTAAATCGGCCTTTTTATTTTCCATATCATAGCTGACAACCATTATGGTATCAGTTCTTTTATTTTCAAGCCCCACAACAAGCACATTAAACCTTTTCATATTTTTTGCAGCTTTACCCACATCCGAATTATAATCAAATGTGCCTGATTCATAAAACTTTAAGTTTTCCGCCTTCTCTGAAGCGATGGTTTTTATTGTTCCTATTGCAACATCATTATCAAATAAAATATATGCTAAAGAAGTTCCACTTAAAATAACTGTAATAAACGTAACTGATGCTAAAAAAAATTTTAAAAAATGTTTTATCATTTGTTATCACCAATTATTTTCCCTGATTTAATAAAATATTATACTCAATAATTATATCAAACCAGATTTAATCTGGCAACAATAATATTATTCATGGTAAAATTTACAACAATTTCCAATCAGTAACTACTACATTAATGCATTATGAAATATTATACTGTTTTAGTTATAAATAATTTTCTAAAAAAACATTTTCAATATTGTTGAATTTTTTTGCAATAATCTAAATTTTAATCTTTTTAAAATTAATATAAAAAATTTTATTTTTTTTATAAATATTTATTGCAATTTAGAGAAAAAGCTGTTAAAATAAGATTATCTTTTTAAATTATCGGAGGATTTTTTAATGAAAACAGGTACTGTTAAATGGTTTGATTCTAAGAAAGGTTTTGGATTTATATCTTGTGACGATGGAAAAGATGTATTTGTACACTTCTCCGCAATAGTTTCGGATGGTTTCAAAACACTTGAGGAAGGCCAAAAAGTTAACTTTGATATAGTGGAAGGTCAAAAAGGACCCCAAGCTAGCAATGTTACTGTAGCGTAGTATTTTGTTTTAAGAAATAATAATTAATATAGATATAGCATTACTTATATTAATATTGGTTTCAAAGAACGTGAAAAGAACTGCAGTTGTAGTTCTTTTTCATTAACAATTAATATTTATAAAAACATGGAGGATTTAATGAAAACAGGTACTGTTAAATGGTTTGACCCGGCAAAGGGTTTTGGTTTCATAACCGGAGAAGATGGAAAAGATATATTCGTACATTTCTCCGCAATAGTTTCGGATGGTTTCAAGACTCTGGAAGACGGCCAAAAAGTTTCATTTGAAGTTGTTGAAGGTACTCGCGGACCTCAAGCTGCAAATGTAACAGTAATTAATTAATAATCTACATTCCATATATAGATTATTAATGATCATAATAAAGTACCCGCCGAATAGAAAATATGTTTTGGCGGGTACTTTATATATAAGTTCTAAAATATGATTCCTGACAAATCATTAAAAAGGTGTGGTATCTATATGAATTTTACAGATTTAAAATATGTTATTGAAATTGATAAATATGCTTCTATATCAATGGCTGCCAAAAAATTATATATAGCACAGTCAAATTTAAGCAGATCTGTAAAAAAATTAGAAAATGAATTTGACATTGTTATATTTGAAAGAACTCCGAAAGGCATTATTACAACCAGAGAGGGTCAGCGCTTTTTAAATCATGCTAAAGAAATACTGTACCAGGTAAACAATCTTACGAAAGCATATTCGGATTTGACAGATAACGGTGTAAGCTTGAGAATATCCGTTCCAAGAGCGAGCTACATTTCAGAGGTTTTTTCTGAATATTTAAATACATTAAGTAATGAGGAAAATCTACGTATTCATTATTATGAAACAAACTCTATGAAAACGATACAAAATGTACTGGATTTTCATTTTGATATAGGTATAATTCGATATAATTCAATGCATGAAGGATATTTTTTATCCTTATTAAAATTAAAAAAATTAGATTACAGGCTAATCTTAGAGTTTGATTATTTACTTTTAACATCAAAGAAAAGCATCATTGCCGATAAACATATTAGATGCGACGAAGATCTGGAAAATTGCATTGAGGTTGTCTACGGGGACGAACGTCTGCCTTCAGGTGATTATGTGGATTTAAATGAAACCGACAGAGAAGAACGTATGCAAAAGAAAGTAATTTACGTATATTCAAAGGGAAATCACTTTGAAATTCTGGATTCAGTACCTAATACGTATATGTGGGTTTCACCTGTAGCTCTTAAGGAATTAAAGGATGTATACAATAGAAAAAAAGCATTCATTGTAACAGACACATTCTTATACAAAAACGGATACACAAAACCGATAACAGAACGATTGGACAGCATGGGCATAACACACCATACGTTTTTTGAAGTAACCCCCGATCCGACACTGGCTTGTGCAAAAGCCGGCTTGGTCGCACTGAAAGAATTTGAACCGGATGTTATAATTGCAGTAGGTGGCGGCTCTGCAATGGATGCATCCAAAATCATGTGGATAATGTATGAACATCCGGAAGCAGATTTCTCAGATTTAGCAATGCGTTTTATGGATATACGTAAGAGAGTTTATACCTTCCCAAAAATGGGTGAAAAAGCTATTCTGGTTTGTATCGCTACAACTTCCGGTACAGGATCTGAGGTTACTCCTTTTACTATTATTACAGATGACACTGTAAATATCAAGTACTCAATTGCAGATTATTCTTTACTTCCCACAATGGCTATAAGTGACGCAGATATGATGATGGACCAGCCAAAGGGACTTACTTCATCATCAGGTATTGATTCATTAACACATGCACTGGAGGCCTACGCTTCAATGATGGCCACAGACTACACGGACGGCTTGGCACTCAGGGCTTCAAAATTAGTTTTCGACTATCTGCCTCGAGCTTACAAATATGGAAGAGACGATGTGGAAGCGCGTGAAAAAATGGCAAATGCGTCCACCATGGCAGGTATCGCCTTTGCCAATGCCTTTTTAGGCGTATGCCATTCTATGGCTCACAAATTAGGTGCAACACACCATGTCCCACATGGTGTTGCCAATGCACTGCTGATAAATGAGGTCATAAAGTTCAATTCGGCGGAATCACCTAAAAGAATGGGTACATTCCCGCAGTATAAGTACCCGCACACTTTGCATAGGTATGCTGAAGTTGCTACGTATCTGGGTTTCCCTGGAAAAACCGATTATGAAAAAGTAGAAAGCCTTATAGCAAAAATAGAAGAATTAAAGGCTACTATCGGCATTCCCAAATCTATTAAAGAATACGGAATTGATGAAAAAGAATTTTTGGACAAATTGGATACTATGAGCGAACAGGCTTTTGATGATCAGTGTACAAGTTCCAACCCAAGGTACCCGCTTATAGAAGAAATAAAAGAAATGTATTTATCTGCATATTATGGTAAATAAGATAAACTTATAAATTCACAGTAAAAAGATAAAAAATTTCAAATTAATAACAAATTAAATTTGAAATTGTATCACAAGGTATACCGAAGGACCTCATTGTTTCAAAGATAAGGTCCTTCTCTCTTTAGTTGTTCAAGAGTCGGCATTCCGCTTTGAGCCCCCAACCTTGTAATGGCATATGCAGCTGCTTTATTTGCAAATTTAATTGATTCACCCAAATTTTTATTTTCGTTGGCAACCAACGATGCAGCAAGCGCTCCGCAAAATGTATCTCCTGCCCCGGTTGTATCTATTACTTCGACTTTGTTTGAAGGAATAAGTCTTATTTCTTTTCCGTCAAAATACTTAACCCCTTTTGAACCCAATGTCACAATCAATTTATTTGGATATTTTTTCATTTCTTTTTCCATATCACATTTTTTCCCTGAAATCACCTTAAGCTCATGTTCATTGGGAGTTATATATGAAGCGCTTTCTATAACAGAATTGCTAAGCTCTAATCCAGGTGCAGGATTTAAAAGGACTTTAACATTGTTCTTCCTGCAAAGCTCCAATGCATATTCAACCGTTTCCAGCGGTATTTCAAGCTGCATCAAAACTATATCTGCCGACAATATAGTTTCTCTGTAATTATCTATAACAACCTTGTTAAATGCATAGTTTGCACCGGGAATAACTGTTATGCTGTTATCATTTTCTGCGACCAGTATATTAGCTACCCCTGTAGGAACACCATTAATTTTTTCTATACAACCAGTATTAACATTTGCTGAATTTAAATTATGTACTGCAAACTCACCGTTAGCATCATTTCCTACGCATCCTATCATAATGCTTTCTGCTCCAAGTTTGGCAGCGGCAACAGCCTGATTGGCTCCTTTGCCTCCCGGTATTACAGAAAATGTATTTCCGAGAACTGTTTCTCCTGCCTTTGGTCTTATGTCCGAGGTAAATACCATATCAACATTAATCGAACCAATAACCACTACCCTTCCCATTCTTTCCTCCTTTAAAAGTAAACACTGAAAATTTTCTCTATCTGTAAATTTCATCAAGCTTGTATAAACTTTCAAGCAATATTTTTTTGAACTTTTCCGAATCAGCATCTAATAAAACTCTGGGATATGATTCATTATAATTTACCCCGTCTCTCATATCCACAACAGTGTTTCCCCTGTTTAATCCTTCGGAACAGTCTACAATCACATTCATATGCCTGAATTTATATAGCTGGGGATGAATTAAATACATTATAGCACTTGTATCATGTATTGGCGTAAATGTGCCTTCTTTTACATTATCACCTTTAAAATAAAAATTTAAAATTTTTCCGCACATTTTTGTAATCTTTCCTTCACTTTTCATAAGATTCAAAACATCCTCCATATACAGCCCTGTGGAATGAGTTACATTCAAGCCGCTCATGACTATGGGAAGTTTCGAATCAAAAACAATTCTTGCAGCTTCAGGATCAGACCAAATATTAAATTCAGCACAAGGTGTTATATTGCCTTCTCCTGCCGAACCGCCCATTATGGATATAAGCTCTATTTTTTCTTTTACATCGGGGAATGTTTTAATAAGCAAAGCAATATTTGTAAGCGGACCTATAGCCACCAGCGTTACTTTATCTTTAGATAATTTTATGGTATCTCTTAAAAATGTTACGGCATTGTCTGAATACAATTTCTTTGTATGAGGAAATTGATAGCTTCCAACTCCGTTTTCACCATGTATATTGTCAACAGGATTTTTCTCCCTTAATAAGGGACCCGTTGCTCCCATGGCAGTTTTTATATCCTTGCCCAGAAATGACATTAAACCTAAAACATTATATGTAACCTTTTCTATTGTCTGATTACCTGCAACCGTTGTTATTCCCAATATGTTTAATTTATCTTCGTTTGCCGCAGCAAGTAACAATGCAATAACATCGTCAATTCCAGGATCGCAGTCTATTATTATATTTCTTTTCCCCATTTTTCCTCCATGTATGAGATTGATTATGCCAGCTCCAGAGCAATTTCCATCATGTCCTTAAAACCTTTTTCTCTTTGCTCCAGAGAGGTCTCCATATGATTTGCAATAGAATCTGATACTGTAAGTATAGTAAGTGCATTGACTCCGGCCCTAGAAGCATTGCAATACAAAGCAAACGTCTCCATTTCAACTGCCAGGCATCCCATTTTGGCCCAGTCTTTCCAGCTTTCCGAGTCTTCATCATAAAAATAATCGGAAGAAACAACATTTCCTACAGTTGCTCCAATACTTCTGTTATCAGCAATTTTTTTTGCTCTTGACAAAAGCTCCCAAGACGCCGTAGCTGAGTATGTACCGGGCAGCCTATACTGTGATGCATAATTTGAATCTGTGCTTGCGCCCATTGCAAGCACAATGTCATAAAGATTCAATTTATGGTCATATGCTCCACAGGATCCCACCCTTATCAGATTTTTAACATCATATATATGTATCAATTCATAGGAATAAATTCCTATTGAAGGGCATCCCATTCCTGTTCCCATAACAGAAATTTTTCTGCCTTTATATGTTCCTGTATACCCGAACATATTTCTTACTCCATTAAAACATTCGGGATTGTTTAAAAAATTTTCCGCAATAAACTTAGCTCTTAAAGGGTCTCCGGGCAATAGCACTGTTTCAGCTATTTGTCCCTTTTCCGCACTGTTATGTGGTGTTGGCATGAATTCCTCCTACAAATAGATTTTGTATATATAAAAGCAATATAAAATATTATTAATACTCTTGAATGTAATATCTTCATTCACTTATTTTTCATTTATCTTTCTTGACATACCTGCCGTTTTTTCTACCCATTTTATCTTGTCGTTTGTATTTTTTTGCCGACGGTTTTTTATTATCATCAGTAATGCGAATTCCGTCATCGGTCATTTCAATTAAATTTTTTTTCATGAGCCTTCCAGCTGCTTTTTTAAATGAGCTCTTGCTCATATTAAGTATATTTCTGATGCTTTCAGGACTGCTGTCATCATTTAAAGAAAGAAAACCCCTGCCTTTAATAACAGTATTCATAATTTTTTCTCCGTCTTTATCTATTTGAAGCCGAGGGGCATCCTTCAAGCTCAAATCCATCTTTCCGTCCTCTTTGATATGGCTTACTCTAACTTCCACCACATAACCTGGATGCATGGGTTTCAAAATTTCTCCTTCATGAATCAATCCCAGGTATTTCCCATCAACGGCAACCATTGCCCCAAGCCCTCTTTTCAGACTGAACACTGTTCCTTTAACAATGTCGTTCACTTTGTAAGGTGAATCTGTTCTAAGAACCTTAAACAGGTTCATTGTAGCACACAGTCTTTCTGATTTGTCAACATACAACCCTACCAAGTACTCTCCGTTAACTTTTATTTCTCCTACCTGTTCTTTAAATGGCAGGAACAAATCCTTTTCCAGGCCCCAGTTTAAAAAGGCACCGATTCTTGTCATCTGCACAACTTTTAAATAAGCAATCTCGCCTATAACAATTTTAGGCCTCCTAACTGTGGCAATCATTCTGTCATTAGAGTCTTTATAAACAAATACTTTTATTCTATCTCCGGGCTTTGTGTTTTCAGGAACCTGCTTCAAAGGCAGCAATATTTCTTCCTGTCCCTTCTGATCATCGAAGCTTTTCATGTAAACTCCAAAATCCACTTTCTTTGTTACTTCTAATTCCTGTATTTCTCCTAATTTTATCATACTATCTCCTTAATAAACAGGACGGCAAACACTCCTATATTTTTCCCAACAGCCTGAACATATTTCTTTTATATTTTTCTACACCAGGTTGTGTAAAGGGATCTATGTTATTGGTATATCCGCTTATACCACATGCCATCATAAAAAAATAAAAAAGCTTTCCCAAATAAAATTCGTTCATTTCCGGTACTTTAATCACCATGCCGGGAACTTCTCCCTGGCTGTGTGCCATGAATGTCCCTTCAAAAGCCTTTTGATTTACAAAGTTAAATGTCCTGCCGGCAATGTAATTTAGTCCGTCTGAATCACTGCTGTCCAATGGAATAGTTATATTATCCGCTCTATTTTCTATCATAACCGTTGTTTCAAAAATTATTTTTTTGCCCTCCTGTATAAACTGACCCATTGAATGCAGATCTGTTGTAAAGTTTAAAGATGCCGGAAAAATTCCCCTGCCTTCCTTACCTTCGCTTTCACCGAACAGCTGTTTCCACCACTCTGCTATTGATATGCAGGAAGGTTCATAATTGACTAAAACCTCTATTTCCTTCCCTTTTCTGTTTAAAATATTTCTAGCTGCAGCATAAAGACAGCAAATATTATCTTCAAAGTTTCTTTTCCTAAAATCTTCGCCGCCGGATTTAAGCCCCTGAATAAATTTATCAGTGTCCAGCCCTGCTGCAGCCATTGGAAGAAGGCCTACAGGAGTTATTACAGAATACCTTCCGCCTATGTCTTCCGGTATTGTAAACCTCTTATAACCCTCTGAATCGGAAAGATTTTTCAATACTCCCTTGTTTTTGTCCGTTACAGCAAAAATTCGTTTATAGGCCTCATGATTGTATTTTTCTTCCATAAAGCTCTTGATTATTCTAAATGAAAGAGATGTTTCCAAAGTGGTGCCAGATTTAGAAACAACAATAACACAAACTTCCTTGTCTTTGACTACTTTCAAAAGCCTTTTTAAATATGAACCGCTTAAATTCTGCCCTGCATAATAAACCTCAGGACTTAAAAGTTCATTATGAAAATCACCTCTTATTGCTTCAACAGCCGCTTTGGCACCTAAGTAGGAGCCGCCTATTCCAAGAAGTATAAGTGCTTCACAGTTATTTTTAATATACTGTGCCGTTTTCTTTATTTCATTGTATTCATCTTTATTTATCCTTTCGGCATAATCTATCCATCCTGTCATATAACTGCTTATTCCTTTTTTGCTCAAAAGAAGATCCTGAGCAGCCATAATTTCAGATTCAATGCATTTCATTTCATTTTCATCTATAAAGCTGCCGTCCAAATCAAAGGCAATATCCATCATAAATTTCTCCCGATTAAATTATTTCAGCCATAAGTATGGCATAATCATCCTTATGAATTCTACAATATTCATTAAGTGATTTCTTAAGATTGACTAGAATGTTTCCTTCTCTTTTTATCTCATTTATTAATCTTTCTGTACCATATTGCTGACCTTCATCATTTTGTGCCTCCGTTATGCCGTCCGTATAAAGAAACAGCCTGTCACCTATATTCAAATTAATATTATTTACAGTATATTTTACATTGTCAAATATATTGGCTATGGGGTATCCTTTAGAATTCAGCAAAGAAATCTCCCTGTTTTTTCTCATAAGCACAGGTCTGGAATTATGTCCCGCATTTAGATAGCTAAACTCATAAGTCGATTTATTATATATTCCGAAGAAAACTGAGAAATACTTGTCATAATCTAAATTTAATGAAAGGAAAGTTTTGTGAAGCTCTTTCATTGTTTTATTAAGGTTAATATTTCCTTTGGCAATTGTTCTTAATGACTGACGAACAAATATGGTCAAGAGGGACGCAGTAACACCGTGTCCCACAACATCGCAAATATACACCCCCGTATTTTCCTCGTCTATTTTAAATACATCGAAAAAATCACCGCTTAAAGATTCGGACGCTTCATACAAATAGTCAATACTAAGTCCATTATACATACCTTTGGGAGGGAGCATCCTTATTTGCATATTCCGTGCAAATTTTATGTCATCGGTCATTTTTTTATTCTTTTCATTTACTTTGCGGGCTAAATCCTTTTCTTTTGTAATATCTCTGAAAACTTCAACTGCACAAACAGTTTTTCCAGATTTATCATGCATTGGAGATGAAACCACCATATATATCCTATTTTTTATCGATGCTTCTTTTCTTTGTATGATATCTTTTTCCATTGTTATTGAAGAAATACAGTAATCACACTTTTTATCTGAGTCAAACACTTCATGGCATTTTTTACCTACTAGGTCTCCTAAATCTTCCTTCATCTTCTTATTTTCATAGAGGACAATATTATTTTTATTCACAACTCTTACCCAGTCTATCATACCGTCAACTATCCCAAGTTGTGATTCGTCTAAATTTTCCTTCATTGTAGGCTCACTTTCTTGGCTGTTTATTTTTTTCTCTTGTAAAATTATACAGCAATTGTCCGATTTTATCCGAATTATGCCGTATATAGTTATTTTTTATCTCAACAAAATTACTGCTTATTACCTTAATATTCATTCCCTCAAGCTTTTTTATTTGTTCATCATCAATGGTAACCTGTCTGGCTCCCGTGAATTTATAATTTTCAATTTGACTTTCTGAAATAACCTCATCATTCACAATTACATAGTCTATTAAATATCTGCTGCTGTGCTTGATAATTGCAGCTATATGGTCATACACATTGTAATTATCTGTTTCTCCAGGCTGTGTCATAAGGTTGCATATATAAAACACAGTTGCATTTGATTGGTAGATGAGTTTTGGAATATTTTGAACCAATATATTTGGAATTACACTTGTATATAAACTGCCCGGACCAAGGATAACAATATCAGCTTCATTAATATCCTTCACAGTCTCCTCCAACGGCATGCAAATTTCAGGCACCAAGGATATCCTGTCTATTTTGCAGCCGGATTTGCTGACGAATTCAGGAATATCCTTTTCTCCCAATATACATTCGCCGTTGTCCAAATAAGCCTTTAGATGAGAATCCTGCAACGTCATAGGAAGTACTTTCCCTGAAAGCCTGAATATGCTTCCGATTTCTCTGAGAGCATTCTCATAGTTTCCGAAAATTTCATACATTGCCGCTATCAGAAGGTTCCCGAAACTCTGCCCATTTAAATAGCCGCCCTTAAAACGGTGCTGCATGAGCTTGATCATTATTGGCTCAATGTCGGACAGTGCAATAATACAGTTTCGCATATCACCCGGCGGAAGCATTCCAAGGTCTTCTCTCAGAACACCTGATCCTCCACCGTTATCAGCTACGGTTACAACCGCAGATATATCTTTTGTGTATTTTTTGAGTCCTCTTAAAAGTATTGATAATCCCGTCCCGCCCCCAAAAACTACTATTTTCATAATTACCTCTCTTATTTTCCAACATCTCTATGGTTCAATAACACTCTATATTTTTTTTCTCTCAATATTGAAGCAATGTTGTTTGAAATTGTTACAGAACGATGCTTTCCTCCTGTACAGCCTATTGAAATTACTAAATTTGACTTTCCCTCTTTTATATAATAAGGAAGGAGAAACAGAAGAATATCTTCTAGTTTACGGATAAAAATCCTTGTAACATCAAAACTCATTACATATTCCTGAACATTTTTGTCATTGCCGGTAAATTCCTTTAGAGATTCAATATAAAAAGGATTTGGCAGAAATCTAACATCAAAAACTAGGTCAGAGTCCTGGGGGAGGCCATATTTATATCCGAAAGACATTACCGTCACATTTAAATTGTAAGTAATTTTCCCATGAACGAAAATATCCAGAATTTCCTCCTTAAGCCTGCTGAGTTTCATATTTGTTGTATCCACAATATAATCAGATCTCTTTTTAACTTCTTCCAAACTTACCCTTTCATCACGGATTCCATCTACTATAGTCCCTGTAGTGCTTAAAGGGTGGGGCCTTCTCTGCTCTTTGTATCTTTTTACAAGTTCTTCATCTGAGGCATCAAGAAACAATATGCGATATTGTATACCCATATTTTTTAATTCACTAAGGCTATTGAACAAGTCCTTAAAAAAAATCCTCCCTCTTATGTCAACAACAACCGCAACCTTATCTACTTCCTTTGACGAACTCCTGCATAACTCCGCAAAATTCGGTAGAAGAGACGGAGGCATATTATCCATGCAATAATAATTTATATCTTCCAAAATTCTTATTGCCTGGCTTTTACCTGCGCCGGACATTCCGGTTATAATAACAAACTCCATATTCTCCTCTTTCTATTTTAAGTTTATTATGCGGCTTAAATCCAAGCCTGCATCAGCAGCTGCTTTTAACCCTTTTTCACAGCTGCCTATTTTATCCTTTATATGAGCGTCACTATTAATGACAAACCTTACGTTATATTTTGCCGCAATCTTTATCTCAGCTGCGTTTAAGTGATTGTGGCTATCGTTAATTTCCAAAACCGTTCCGGTTTTTTCTGCGGCTTTCGCCAATATATCTATATCAAGCGGGATTTTATCTCCGGGATGGGTCCAAATATTAATTTTATATCTATTCATTGCTTTCACTACAGCATCTGTATTTTTTTCTCTCATTTTCTCAAATATTTTTTTGTTCTTTATGCCTAATTTATTCATAACGGTAAAATTCCATCCATCAGTTAAAGAAGAAAACCGTGCCCCCATATGATACCCGCATAAGATAATGTCGCAATACTTCAAAACCTGATCTGTTATATCTGTATTGCCATCATAGTCCAGTATATTTGCTTCAACCCCCAGCAATATTTTCATATGGGGATATTTTTGTCTCATTTTAATAACTTTTTCTTTTGCTTTTCTTATTTTTTCCCATTGTATTCCGTATATCCAATGCCCGGGCCCATGGTCGGTTATTGCAATTTCCTTCAAGCCGAGCGCAGAAGCTTTTTGAACAATTTCTTCAATTGTCGACTTGCCGTGATTATGCCTTGAATATGTGGAATGTACGTGATAATCAGCTATTGTCCTCATAATACCTACAGCCTTGTTCCTACTATTTTTATTTCCGGCTCCAATGTTATTCCAAATTTGTCATACACCGTGCCGATAACAATGCGCATAAGCTTCAATACATCCTCACAGCAGGCATTGTCATAGTTTATTATAAAACCGCTGTGTTTGTCAGAAACCATAGCACCTCTATACCTAAGTCCTTTTAATCCCGCATCTTCTATGAGCCTTGAAGCATATCCCTTCGACGGTCTTTTAAACGTACTGCCTGCACTTGGCATGTTAACAGGCTGCTTGGAAATTCTTTTTTCATTAAGAGTTTTTATAGATGACATAATTTCATCTATGTCTCCGTAAGTCAGTTCAAGCTCAGCATCAATTACAATATATTCAGAATCTGATATTTTTGTATGTCTATATTCAAATTCCATTTCTTCATTTGAAAATTCATGAATATTTCCGCCATAATCCATACATCTTACTTTTTTTATAACCTGCTTCATTTCTCCGCCATAAGCTCCTGCATTCATACATACGGCGCCACCCAGGGATCCCGGAATTCCACCGGCAAATTCAAAACCTGCCAGGCCTTCACCTGCCAGGTATTTCGCCAACACAGATAGAAGAATACCTGCTCCAGCTGTTACTCTGTTCCCATTTTTCTCAACAAAATTAAATTTATTTCCGATTTTTACTATTGCTCCCTTGAAACCATCATCGGATACGAGAAGATTAGTTCCGTTTCCCATTACAAAACAATCCACGTCATATTTTTTTATCAGTTTTAAAACTGTTTTTAAATCTTCAGTATCTTTCGGCTCTGAAAATATGCTTGCAGGGCCTCCAATTTTAAAATAAGTGTGATTTTTTAAAGGTTCGTCTCTGACGACACTGCCTGTTACAGCACAAATCATATCCTCGTACAGTTTATTTACTTTTGACCAGTATTTCATTGCCTCACCCTTTCTAAACCATCTGGTTTAATTGTAACATTACTTTAGAACTTTTTAAAGATATATTTTCTATTTTAAATGTTCATTTTAAGATTATAAATAAAATATTTCTTATAATTATTGATTAAGATAAATTGACATAAATTAACGTTAATGCTACTATAATAATTATATTATTTATCAAAAGTACTTGAGATAAGGAGGAAATTATGAAGAGTAAAGTAATTGAACTTATTAATACTCTCGCACCTGAGCTTAATGAATTAAGCCTTGAAATTTACAATAATCCGGAATTAGGTTACGAAGAATTTAAAGCATGCAAGCTTCATACTGAGCTTCTTAAGAAATATGGATTTAACGTTCAAACGAGTTTTTCTGGAGTTGAAACAGGTTTTAAGGCCCAATATAAAAGTAAAAAACCCGGGCTAACGGTTGCATACATGGCAGAATACGACGCATTACCGGACATCGGCCACGGATGCGGACATAATATGCTAGGAGCAGTAAGCACAGGTGCAGGCATTGTATTAAAAGAAATAATAGATGAAATCGGAGGAACCGTAATTGTTTTTGGCACTCCTGCTGAAGAGACAAGCGGAGCTAAGGTTACATATGTTGAAAATCATGAATTTGATAATGTAGACATTGCAATGATAGCACATCCCGGCAATGAATACACAAAAAGCGGTTCCTCCCTTGCATTAGAACCGGTACAGTTTGAGTTTTTTGGAAAAACATCTCATGCAGCTTCAGCACCGGAAAAAGGCATAAATGCCCTTGATGCTGCAATTCAAACATTTAACGGCATTAATGCCTTAAGACAGCATATAAGAAATGATTCAAGAGTTCATGGAGTAATTATCGACGGAGGAAAGGCCGCTAATGTAGTACCGGATTATACAAAATGCCAATTTTACGTTCGCTCTACTACCAAAGCTTATAACGTAGAACTGGTTGAAAAAATAAAAAATTGTGCAAAGGGAGCGGCTCTTGCCGAAGGATGCAAATTAAAAATATGCCAGTTCGAATTCAACTATGACAACATGGTTACCAACAAAAAATTGTCGGATGTATTCAACGAAAAAATTTATGAAGTAGCCGGAATTAAAATGAACTCCCCCTCAAAAAACACAGGCTCAATTGATGCCGGACAAGTAAGCCATGTCTGTCCCACAATTCATCCATACTTTGACATAACAAATGATAAAAATATTGTGGGTCACACAAGAGAAATGGCAAAATCCACATTAACTGATTATGCAAAAGAACAAATGAAAAACACCATAGCAGCGTTAGTTTTAACTGCAGCAGAGGTGATGCAAAATACTGAATTGTATAAAAAGATAAAATATGAATTTGATCATACTGAAAAATAAAAATAAAAAAGACTGCTGCACCGTTTTTGATTACCGATGCAACAGCCCTACTTTTTCGTATATATATTTTATTAATAAGCCTTTGTATATAAATGGAAATATGCCTGAGGATGGCTGCATACAGGACATACTTTAGGTGCTTCTGCCCCATAGTGTACGTAACCACAGTTGCTGCATATCCACACTGTTTCTTTGCTTCCTCTTTTAAATACCTTACCTGTTTTGATGTTTTCAAGCAGTGCCAGGTATCTTTCTTCATGTCCTTTTTCTATTTTAGCCACACCTTCAAATAAACGGGCAATATCGTTAAAACCTTCTTCTTTGGCTTCTTTTGCAAAATTTTTATACATATCGGTCCATTCATAATGCTCACCGGCTGCAGCATCCTCTAAATTCAGCGGAGTTTTTCCGATTCCGTCATGGAGAAGCTTAAACCAAATTTTGGCATGCTCTCTTTCATTTCCTGCTGTTTCTTCAAAATATTTGCTTATTTGCACATATCCGTCTTTTTTTGCCTGGCTTTGATAGTAAGTATATTTTACATGAGCCTGAGATTCGCCTGCAAATGCAGTCATTAAATTTTGTTCTGTTTTACTTCCTTTTAATTCCATATTTACACCTCTTGTATTTATTTATCCATAAACGGTATTAGCCGGGATATTATATATTACTTAACAAGTTATAAATAATCCCCAACTTTATATTATATACCCGTATATTTTCGATTTAATCAGCATCAGTAATTATTTTATACATTTCCTTATAATTATCTTTCTTAACATGCTCAAGAACCTGCTGTACTTTTATTTCCATTGTGCTGGTTCCGAAAATTATCTTTATTTCATCGCCTATATCCACTTCAGTGCCTGGCTTGGCAGTTTTTCTGTTAACAAGGACTCTCCCCTGTTCACATGCTTCTTTAGCTACAGTTCTCCTTTTTATAATCCGGGCATTTTTTAAATATTTATCTATTCTCATAACAACCTCACAAATTAATAAAGCCTATAATGCACATCAGCTCTTAAATTATTCAAGTTCCTCCAATTTTTCTGTCTGGTCGGAGGTTAAAAGGGCATCCAACATCTCGGAAATATCTCCATCCATAAATGAATCCAATTTATATAAAGTCATACCTATTCTATGATCTGTTACTCTTCCCTGAGGGTAATTGTAAGTTCGTATCCTTTCACTTCTGTCTCCGGTACCTATCTGGCTCTTTCTCGTTTTTGCAAGTTCCGCATTCTGCTCTCTCTGATATTTATCATATAGCCTTGCTTTTAAAACCTTAAAAGCTTTATCCTTGTTCTTAAGCTGTGACTTTTCATCCTGGCATGAAATAACTATCCCAGTAGGAATATGCGTAAGCCTTACGGCTGAATCGGTTGTGTTTACACACTGACCGCCATTTCCCGAAGAACGGAATACATCTACTCTTACATCATTTGGGTCTATTTCAATATCAATATCGTCAACTTCAGGAAGTACAGCAACAGTTGCAGACGAAGTGTGAATGCGGCCGCTGGATTCGGTATTCGGCACACGCTGAACTCTATGAACACCGCTTTCATATTTAAGTTTGGAATATGCGCCTTTACCCTTTATAGAAAATATTACTTCCTTGTATCCGCCGATTCCCTGTTGATTAACAGTAATAAATTCAGTTTTCCATCCTTGTCTCTCGGCATATCTTAAATACATTCTAAGCAGATCTCCGGCAAACAACCCTGCCTCTTCTCCGCCGACACCGGCCCTTATTTCCACTATAACATCTTTATCATCGTTAGGGTCCTTCGGCAGAAGAAGTATTTTTATTTCCTGAATTAATTCTTCTTCTTTGGCTGTCAGATTTTTAATCTCTTCCTTTACCATTTCTTTGAAATCATCATCTAATTTTTCATTGAGCATTTCCTTTGAATCCTCAAGTTGTGAAACAACATCTTTATATTCGCTATATTTTAAGACTATTGGTTCAATCTGAGCCTGTTCCTTCATTAATTTTTGAAGTTTGTGTGAATCACTTAGTATTTCAGGATCCGAAATTTTTTCACTGAGCTCTGTATATTTATCTTTTAAATCGTCTAATTTTTCTAACATTTTCACACCTCTCCCAGGAATCCGGTTACTACCCTGTCATTTCTGCATAAATCCTTGTCACATTCTATTCTTTTAAACATATTTCCGGCATTAAATATTTCAGTAACCGCTCTTTTTTGGTTGTATCCTATTTCAACAGACAATATTGCCGATTCTCCATGTACTTTTTCAAATATCCTTACAATACGCCTATAATAATTTAAGCCGTCAATTCCTCCATCAAGAGCCAGCCTGGGTTCATAAACTGAAACTTCCGCAGTCAGATCATCTATTTCTTCTCTTTCAATATACGGAGGATTTGAAACAACTATGTCAAATTTTCTGCTAAAATCATAATTGAATATATCTCCTTTAAAAGTCATCACATTTTTTAACCCGTGTTTTTTTATATTGATATTTGCTGTCTCCAATGCCCTACTATCCAAATCCATTGCCTCGACCATGGAATTTTTCAAATAATAGCCAAGGCTTACGGCAATTGCCCCGCTTCCTGTTCCTATATCAAGTATGCGTATATTTTTATTTTTTAACGGACCGTTATTCACAATTTCTATAATTTTTTCAACTAAAGTTTCAGTATCAGATCTAGGGACAAAGACACCTTCTTTTACATAAAAATCTAAGCCCATAAATTCTTGAGAATTCAACATATACTGCAAGGGATAGCCAGCATTTCTCTTTTTTGCCATCTCGTAAAATTTAACCGCTGTTTCAGCATCCACTTTATCATTCCTGTGTAAATGCAAATAAATTCTGTCTTTTTGAAACAGATGAGCCAAGATCAACTGTACATCAAGAATGGGATTATTATATTCTCTCTGATGTATAATTTTGATCCCTTCCTTTAACAATTTTTCAACTGTTACCAATGTTACCATTCATCATCTTCTCCATTTTGTGGAATAACTCTTGTCATAGCAGCTATTGCCACTTCCATCATAGAATCATCCGGTTCGCTGGTGGTAATTTTTTGAATCTGAAATCCAGGATAAGCTATTACCTTAGCCAACTTATTATTATAATCACATTTTCCAACAAACCTGTTCAGCTCATATGAAATTCCTGCTATAACAGGAAGCATCACCAACCTAATAATAAGCCTCATGGACGGATTGGGCCATCCAAAAAATGAAAACACCAAGATGCTTATAAGCAGTACATTAATCATGAAACTGGTTCCGCATCTGGGATGAAGCGTAGAATACTTTCTTACATTTTCAACTGTAAGCTCCTCACCATGCTCATAGCAGTGTATTGTTTTATGTTCAGCACCATGATACATGAACACTCTTTTTATATCGTTCAGCTTAGAAATCAAGTACACATATCCCACAAACAATCCCACTCTTACTATACCTTCGGTTAAATTAAGCAGAAATGTATTTGTTATAACATATTTCAAAAAATTAGTCAGTAATGTTGGCAATAAAATAAATATACCTACTGAAAACACCAGGGCAATAATTACCGAAACATATATTATTGCCGTATCCGCATTGTCCTTAAATATTTTTTTTAGAAATCGGTCAAGAGCATCTTCCTCGTAGTCCTCACCGTAAAATTCAGCAGAAAACATGAGTTCCTTTATTCCGTTTACTAATGAATCAATTAGTACAAAACTTCCCCTTATAAGAGGCAGTTTGAAAAATCTATTCTTAAACAGCTGATTAATTTTACTTTCTTTTATTTCGATTTCACCGTCAGGCTTCCTTACTGCAGTAGCAATTTTATCAGGTCCTTTCATCATTATACCTTCAATCAATGCCTGACCGCCGATACTAGTTCTTTTAACCTCTTTTTTAACTATATCGCTCATTTTGTCCTCTTTTCCATATGTTCAAGATATTATACAATTAATCAGCAAATTTTTCAAGTTTTTATTTTAACCTAATTCAACCAGACAGTCAGCTGCACAAAAATATAAGCCCTGTAATAATATCACAAAGCTTAATATTCCTTTAACTTACTTCAAGTATTTCATATTTAATGACACCATCCGGTGATGAAACGCTAATTTTTATTCCCTTTTTCTTACCCAACAACTCTGCACCGAGCGGAGATAAATTTGATATTTTTCCAACCATAGGGTCTGCTTCCGTTGCGCCGACTATATAATATTCAAGAATTTCATCAAATTCCAAATCCTTTAATTTTACTTTGCTCCCCAATTGAATGATATCTTTATTTTCTTTATTATGCTTAACTACTTCTGCATGCTTTATTTTATATTCAAGGACAATTATCCTTGATTCATTTTTATTTTGTTCTTCTTTAGATTCATGGTATTCAGCATTTTCACTTAGGTCCCCTTCTCTCATTGCTCCTTTAATTCTTTCAGAGATTTCGTACCTTAATTTTGTCTTTCTGTATTCAAGCTCATCCGTAAGTTTTTTATAGCCTTCTTCTGTTAGCAATATCTTCTCATTATCCATCTTCCCACCTACTTTACTACACGATTAATTATAATTATTATGATTAAAGTGTCAAAAACTTCAAAATTACAGCAAATACATAACACATTGCAAAATACCTACATGTATTAATCACTGAAACTTATAAGATCAAATTCTGACACTATATTAATATTATAACCCAAAACTTTTAAAAATCAAATAACTAAATTATAATATATCTTAATTCATATATTTAAAAATATTTTTTATAACAAAACAACGGCACATTCATGGTTTTAGGTTTTACCATTGACGTGCCATTGTCAGCTGTTATTTCTAAAAAAGTAAAAACATTAACTATTATTTAACCTTGTATATCCATCCTTTTGGAGCTTTAACATCACCCATTTGAATTCCATACAATGTATCATATAATTTCTTTGTTACAGGGCCTACCTCTGTTTCACTGTGGAATACGTGCAGCTTGCCTTTGTATTCAATTCCTCCTATAGGAGTTATAACTGCGGCTGTTCCGCAAGCACCGGCTTCTTTGAATATATCTAATTTATCTATATAAACATCTGTTTCAATCGCTTCCATTCCCAAATAATCCTTTGCCACCTGCATAAGCGAAATTCTTGTAACACTGGGTAATATTGAAGAAGATTTTGGTGTTATAAATTTATTATCTTTAGTTATACCAAAGAAATTTGCAGCTCCAACTTCATCTATTTTCGTATGAGTAGAAGGATCAAGGTAAATACAATCGGCAAATCCCTTTTTTGCAGCTTCACTATGAGAACGAAGGCTTGCAGCATAATTTCCGCCTACTTTAATTTTTCCTGTTCCATGTGGGGCAGCTCTGTCATCATCTGTTGTAGTGAAGTTAACAGGACTCATACCGCCTTTAAAATAAGGGCCAACCGGTGTACCGAATATAATAAACATGTATTCTTCAGCAGGTTTTACACCAACATTGTCACCAATTCCGATTACCATCGGACGCAAATAGAGTGTAGCACCTGATCCATACGGCGGAACCCATGCTTCGTTTGCTTTAACCACCTGCATGCAGGCATCAATAAATTTTTCAACAGGCACCTTCGGCATCATAATTTGTTCACAGCTTCTCTGCATGCGTTTAGCGTTTTCATCAGGCCTAAAAAGCTGAATTCCACCATCTTTAGTACTATAAGCCTTTAAACCTTCAAAACATTCCTGCCCATAATGCAGACATGTAGAACCTTCACTGATTGTAATCTTATTATCCTCAACAAGACGGCCTTCATCCCATTTTCCGTCTTTCCAACATGATATGTATCTTTTGTCTGTCTTAATGTAGTCGAATCCAAGTTCAGACCATTTAATGTCCTTTTTTTCCATTCTTAACTGCCTCCTTTATATTTATTAAACCTACAAAAATAAGTATACTACTTAATGCAAACTTTTTCAAGCATAATAAAACATTACCCATATTTTAGTTGAAAAGCGGCTTATCCATAGAAAATTAGAAATAATCAGGCAAACATTTATCTACATATTTCAATAATTTTTTTTAATATTTGCCAAATTATTTCCTGGGTAATTAAATTCCCAACTCATCCTTTGTTTCCTTAAATGCTCTTAATGCAAAATCTAAATCTTCTTTTGTATGGGCAGCTGATATTTGTGCCCTTATTCTTGCTTTTCCTTTAGGAACAACCGGATAATAAAATCCTATTGCATAAACCCCTTTCTCCAGCAGCCTTTCCGCCATCTTTTGGGATAATACTGCATCACCAAGCATAATTGGCACAATTGGATGTTCGCTTTCTATAATAGTTAGTCCGATTTTTTTGATTTCCTGCCTGAAGTATTTTGTATTTTCTTCAAGCTTATCTCTGTATTTTGTACTTTCTTGTAGCATTTCAAGCACCTTTAGGGATGCCCCGGCAATTGCCGGCGCCAATGTATTGGAAAATAAATACGGTCTTGAGCGCTGCCTTAATAAATCTATTATTTCTTTCCTTCCGCTGGTGTATCCTCCGCTGGCACCGCCTAATGCCTTACCTAAAGTACCTGTTAAAATATCTATTCTGTCCATTACATCTCTGTATTCATGAGTGCCTCTGCCTGTTTTCCCCATAAAACCTACCGCATGACTGTCATCAACCATTACAAGAGCTCCATATTTATCTGCCAAATCACAGATTCCCTTTAAGTCCGCAATTATTCCGTCCATTGAAAAAACACCGTCAGTTGCAATAACTTTGATTCTTGCACCGTCTTTGTCTGCTTTAATGAGCTGTTCTTCCAATGAAGCCATGTCGTTGTTTTTATATCTGTATTTTTTTGCCTTGGCAAGCCTAACACCGTCTATAATACTGGCATGGTTCAATTCATCACTTACGATTGCGTCATTTTCTGTAGTTATAGTTTCAAAAAGCCCTCCATTTGCATCAAAACACGAAGAATATAAAATAGTGTCGTCCGTTTTTAAAAATTCACTTATTTTCTGTTCAAGGCGCTTATGGATTTCCTGAGTGCCGCAGATAAATCTTACAGATGAAAGACCGTATCCCCATCTGTCATATGCTTCTTTGGCTGCTTCAATAACTTCTTTATTATCTGCAAGGCCCAAATAATTGTTTGCACACATATTAAGGACGCCATTTACCATTGTGGTGTCTATCCTGCTTCTTTGGGGAGTTGTTATTACCCTTTCATCTTTCCACAGCCCGCTGTCCTTTATATCTTTCAAAATTTCAGAATAAATTTGTTTCGTTCTTTTGTACATAAAATCATCTCCTTCTTTATTTTATTAGATTATTTTTATTTCTCAGCCCAGTTTAAAATAACTTTTCCTGATTTTCCGCTCATCATAGCTTCAAAACCTTTTTCAAATTCAGTATAGTGGTACCTGTGGGTTATAATAGGTGATATGTCAAGACCCGATTTAATCATAGCCTGCATCTTATACCAGGTTTCAAACATTTCTCTTCCATAAATTCCTTTAATACTCAGCCCGTTAAATACAAATTTGTTCCAGTCTATGGAGGTATCCGTTTCCTGAAGTCCCAGAAGTGCTATTCTTCCTCCGTGGGCCATACTGTCTATCATCTGGTTAAGGGCTGCGTCGTTGCCTGACATTTCCATTCCAACGTCAAAGCCTTCCTTCATCCCCAGTTCTCTCATCACATGGTTTATGTTTTCTTTTTTTGTATTAACCGTTCTGAAATTTCCAATTTTTTCAGCAAGTTTCAGTCTATTATCATTTATATCTGTAATAACAACGAACCTTGCTCCGGCAAATTTAGCTATTGCCGCTGCCATAATACCAATAGGCCCGGCTCCGGTAACAAGCACATCTTCTCCCAACACCCTGTAGTACAATGCCGTATGGGCTGCATTGCCAAACGGATCGAATATGCTGTAAAGTTCTTCCGGTATGGATTTGTCACAAAGCCATATGTTAGAAGCCGGCAATGTAACATATTCGGAAAATATTCCTGTTCTGTTTACGCCTACGCCTTTAGCATCTTTGCATAAATGTCGTCTCCCGGCCAAGCAGTTTCTGCACTTTCCACACACTATATGACCTTCACCGGAAACCAAATCCCCGGCATGCAAATCCTTTACACCTTTTCCTATTTCAGCAATTTCACCTACAAATTCATGGCCTATTGTCATCGGTACAGGTATTGTTTCCTGAGCCCACTTATTCCATGCGTAAATGTGAACATCCGTTCCGCATATTGCTGTCTTATGTATTTTTACAAGGACCTCGCCTTCTTTGGGAGCAGGAACATCAACTTGTTCAAGCCACAACCCAGGCTCTCTGTATTTTTTTACAAGAGCATCCATTTTAGCCATATAATACACCATCCTTTAAGAATATGAAAAACGTTTTTATATAGTATAAATAATACTATTTATTTGTTTCTATGTCAAGAGCTAAATTAGTGATTTGTTCACGTTTTATATACAAAAAATGCTATTTATTCACAGCCAAAATAAAAAAGTCAGGTTAACCTGACTTTTTTTCATAGATCTGCAGCCAATTTTTAATATTACATTATCCTTTTAGGTTTAAAATCCATGTAATCACTTGAAACACAGTGGACAGATACATTATCGAACATTCCTTCTTTAATATTTTTATGACCTTCTTCGCCGTGAAGATGGCCGTAAATACATATGTCGGACTTATATGATTTAGCAATTTCAAAAAATTCATTAGGAAGGCCGTTATTGTCAAATGGCGGATAGTGAAGCATTACAATTATAATTTTTTTGCTTTTTCGCGCAGATTCAAGTGACATTCTAAGCCTGTTAATTTCACGCAAAAATATTTTTTTATCAAATTTATCTTCTGTCTCTTCAGTACTCTCAGTAGATTCCCATCCTCTTGTACCGCAAATAACTACATTCCCATATTCGTAGCTGTTGTTTTTTAAAAACCTGATCGACTTTAAGCCTAATTTATTTAATTTGCTCGACGTTGACCACCAGTAATCATGATTTCCTTTGCCTATTATTTTCACTCCCGGAAGGCTGTCGATTTTTCGCAAATCATCAACAGCCTCATCAAGCTTTACAGCCCATGAAATATCACCCGGGATTAAAACAAGGTCATCATTTTCGACAGATGCCTTCCAGTTTTCTACTATTTTTTCTTCATGGTTAATCCAATTATCGCCAAAAATATTCATTGGTTTTTCTTTTTTGCCGTCAAAATGCAAATCGGCTATTGCAAAAATCTTCATAAATGTCCTTACAGTTTTATATAGTTAAATTTAATGTTAGTTTTTTTAGCAAGCTCTGCTTCCCGTTCCTGGCATGTGAACAGTATAATCTGTCTTCTTCCGCTCTCCTTTGCCAGCATCTCCATTGAATTCTTCAATCTTTTAGAATCATACTGAACAAAACTGTCATCAAAGATTAAAGGAATATTCTGATTCCCGCTGAGTATATTTCCAAGTGCTGCTCTCAGCGACAAATAAAGCTGATCCAATGTGCCTCCGCTTAAGCTTTCAAGTTCAATGTTCTTTTCTTTATTGTCCCTTTCAACTACAGTAATATTCATATCTTCATCCATTGCAACCTGACAATACCTTCCTCCGGTCAAATATGAGAAATTATCACTTATGGATTTTCGCAAAAGAGGCATGAAATCCCCCATTATAGAATCTGATATTTTTTTTATTTTTTCTGAAGCAATTTCAGCAACTTTTATTTTCTTTTTAAACGCATCAATTTTGTTTTCGTAAAAATCTATTTCTTCCTCTACTTCGTTAGAATTTCTTGTATTACGTTCAATTTCATCTATTTCCTGTAATATATTATCTATTTTTTTAGATAATTCAGATTTTTCTCCATTCAGTTTAAAGATGTTGATTTGATATTCCTGTTTATCAATATTTTTAACTTCATATAAATTAACATTTTTTGTTTTGTCCTTTAACTCCTGGAAGCTTTCCCCCTCTGTTATTTTTTGAAGTATGCTTTCTTTATATTTCTTGCTGTCAAGGAGTTCTGTATATTTTTTACTATATTTAACTGCTTTTTTGAAGGTGTCCGAATCATCCATATCATTTCTTTTTAAAATCATTTCAAGCCTTTTTTTCTCAAAAGAAGCATCCTTGTCAAGCTTAACAATACTTTCTCCAAACTGCTCAATGTCAGCTTTTAATTTATCAGCTTGTTCTTTGACTGAATCCTTTCTTGCATACGCATCATTGACTTCTTTGATGTTTTCAGCATTAAGCTCCCGGATATCCAAATTAGACAAAATATTTAAAAGGCTTCTTTTCAGCTGTTTATTTTCTTGCTCCAAATCATCTAATGTTTCTACATCGCAATTTATAAGTTTGTCTTTTTCTTCATACAGGTTTTTCTCAGCACTGAGCTTACTATACTTCTCAGAAGCTTCCTCAAAGCTTTTACATCCTGTATCTTCAATTGTTCCAAGCTTTTCTTCATTAAATTTATCCAATGAAATAGAAAGATCTGTAAGTTCACATTCCATTCCGTCTATTTCATTTTTTGAGTTTTTTATTCTATTGAATACCGGTATCTCAATTAATGCTAAAATTATTGCTATTATGACTGTCATAATTCCTGCAGCAACATTGGATGGATTATTAATTGCATAGTAGCGCCCAACAAAATTATCAATAACATCAGCATAATTGAAACCTGCCAGCCAAACTCCACCTATCAAGGCAGCAGCAGCCAATAAAATAAACGTAGCATTCCTGATTGACTGCGATCTGTAACTTTTCATTTTTTCACAGTCTTCATTGTCAAGAAATATATTGGTGAATTCTATTTTTCTGTTTATGTCTTCGGCCCTGCTGTAGTTGTTCAGGAAGTTGTTTATATGGTCAATATCTATATTACTTATACTTTCTTTTTCTAAACATATTTTATCTTTAAGCTTGTCTATTTTTAAAGCATTATCTTCGTATGCCGCATAATCTTTATTTAATTTTTTAATGTTGAACTCTTCTTCGATTTTATTGGCCGCATCGGACAACAAGATATTTAATTCCTTTTCTTTCTCTTTTATGCTGTCTTCTGTTCTACACCTTTGACTATATATGGTATTCAGGTTTTTTTCAATATTTAGTGCTTCCATATAATCAATGTCAGAATATTCCTTAAGTTTATCTTCCGAATAACTTGAAAGTTTTTCATTAATTTCGTCAAGTTCTTTTTTAACAGGTTCTGCTCTTAAATATTTATCTTTTTCCACCGATAGTTCATAATTTCTAAGTTCGTTGTTTAGTTCTTCAATGCGCAAATTTAATTCCTGAATTTTTCCCGAAATTTTTTTCTTTTCCATAGCTAAGAACATTACCTGTCTTCGCGCATTAAGGGAATTCTCACTTGCATTTTTTAGCTCTTTTAAGCGAAGTGTATACTGCCCCAACAGCGTGTTCCGGTTGTTTTCATCACCTGCTTCTTCTTTGACGTAATTCAGCCTTTGAAGAATTCTATCCACAGAAATCGACTCATCTTTTGTCTTGCTTAAATTTATTATTTTGTTTTTAAGCTCAGATGCAACTTCCTTTTCTGTTTTGTTCCCCAGCTGCTTGATGCTAACCGTATTAATAAAGGAAGTCTTGCTCATGTTAAAAAAATATTCGCCGGAAGATTGTATTTTATCTTCATATATCTCAGTTCTGTCCTCAAGTTTTTTAAAAACCTGGGTAGATCCTAACAGAAAATCTTTTGTAATAAGATGTTCTTCACCGGCATCATCCTTTACACTTATTGACCCTTTATATAAATTACTGTTCCAAGGCTTGTACTTGTTATATTTCAACCGTCCTGATTCATTATCATCAAAACCATAAAGAACAGCTTCTATAAAATTATGCACAGTACTTTTGCCTGCCTCGTTTTCACCATAAATAATATTAAAATTATTTTCAAAATATAACATTTTATGTATGAACTTGCCGAAAGCCTTTATATGTAATTGATTTATGTACATAACTATTTTACCACCTTTTCTTTTCGAAGAACATCAAGCCCCAGTTTAAAAGCCTGCTGCTCCAGTTTATCCTGATGATCTTCAAATTGCAGCCTGTAGCTTTCAATAATGTTAAATTCATTGTGGCTGTATGCTTTTTCTTCTGAATTCTTGTAAGTGTAATTTTCCACAAATTCTATATAATAAAAAAACTGCTTTGCTTCGTTTTCAACTTCTGCCATGGATATGTCCGTATTCACGATGCCTGTTAAATTAATCCTGACATAGTCCTTTGTGTTTGAAAATGTATCACCTGAAAATTTAATCAAATCAAGTATTTTATTAAAACTGCAGTCCTCGCTCAATTCAATATGACGTGTTACAAACTTTCTTTTTGCTAAAGGTATGAAAGAAAATTCCGTATTCTTTTTTTCAAGGTTACCCCTTATAATGCCATGTTCCCCTTCTTCACAAAATTCCATAGGTTCCGGACTGCCACAGTATGCACTGTTGTTTCTTATCTTGGCATGATTATGCCTGCCTCCCAATGCGCAGTAGTCGAATTTATTTTTAATTATATCTATATTTATCGGAAGCATTTCTGACTCTTCATCAACATCACAATACAATAACAAAACATTCACTTTGCTTTCATCAACAGAAATATCATAAACCGCCTGAGTCTTGTTATTATATTTACTGTTCCAGCTCATGGCATAAACGCATAAATCATCCTCGGGGAAATTTAATTTTGCGGCAGTTTCCGTACTTTTAACAATATATACATTTTGCGGCCATTCAATATATTCATACATGCTGTTAATACTATAGGGGTCGCTGCTTCCGGACACAATTACCACCCTTGTATCAGGAATAGTTTTAAACCTTTGTGCTATATTTTTAAGGCTTGTGTAATTAACATATTCACTTTCCGTAAAATCTCCGGCAATAAATAAATACCGTATTTTTTCACTGCCTGCAGCCTTGACTATTTTATCAAATGTATCCCATAATTCCTGCCTTCTCCTTCCCCGCTCTTTCAGGCTAAAATTTTTAATATCAAATTTTCTATCTAAATGTAAATCCGATATGTGCATAAATTTAATCTTCATGGATTCTCCCCCTTGCCCATACTCTATTTTTAAGCGGCAATCATCCAGCCGCCCGTTATTTCAAAAATCTATGCAGGCCATGACATATTTTGTTCATTTTATTAAAAACCTTGTTTTTTTATTATTTTACTACAAAAAGCTTAATCTTTCAATATTAATAAGCCATTAATCAGCAAGCTCCTTAAGTCTTTCCATATCTGTTATTTTTACCGTTGAACGATACACTTCAATAATCTTATCTTGCTGCATATTAGAAAGCTCCCTTGACAAGGAAGGTCTTTTAACATTCAAAAAATCCGCCAATTCCTGCCTCTTCATAGGAATATCAAATATCAAGGACTTAGTTTTTTTATGAATTTCCAACAGGTACACTGCAATTCTCCCTTTTAATGTTTCTGCATTCAATATGTGCATTTTTCGATTAAGCATGAAAATTTTATCTGATAAAATTCCAAGCATATTTTCAATTAAATTTTTATGAAAAATACATGCATCTACACATATATGAGAAAAAACCCTGTCCGGAAAAATAAGGGTTTTACTTTTTCCAAAACTCACCAAATCATACGGCATTTTATTACAAGACGAAAATGCAAGGGCTTCTCCGAACAGGTCGTTTTGCTCCAATGTAGCTACTATGACTCTTGCACCATTATATTTTTGAGAAATCAAATTAAGCTGCCCTTCAATCACAATGCCAATTTTTTTTATTGCATCACCTTTGTGAAATAAAATCTGGTTATCAGTAAAGTCAACAACTAAAGCCCTGCTGCATTTAAGTATCTGCTTTATTTCACTTTCGCTTATGTTGTCAAATAATTGATTGTTTTTAATTACTTTAACTATTTCATCCATTATATCCCCTGGTAACATATGTTACATGTTTGTACTTACATTTTAATATACTAAACTCTTAAAGTAAAGAACAATATTAATTAAGAAAAAAATAATCCAATATTTCTCTAAACATTATAATTAAGAATACTTTGGAAAAACAACAATATAAATATAATATCAAATCTAAATAAAAACATAAACAATTATAATTTACAGATCTTATTATTTCCAACTTCAAATGATACTTAAACTGCAATTCTTGAGATTATGTTTATTTTAACATAATAATTTATTTACAGGAGGTTCAAATGAACAACCTTTTAGCACTTCTAATTATTTCGGCCGTTTACTATATTGGTGAATTTATAGGAACAAAAACAAAGGCATGGATACCTTCCGTATTTGTAATAGCTATTTTGTTTCTTGCAGGCTACTGGACCTTTTTCCCCAACGATATTGTAGACCTTGCCGGACTTGGAGCACCTTTGGGAGGTACAATGGCTATAATGCTTTGTATAACCCATATGGGCACGATCATAAGCGTAAAACAACTGCTCGAACAGTGGAAAGTTATTGTCATAACTTTGGCCGGTTTAGCCGGTATGGTAGCAGCATGCTGGCTCATATGTATTCCTACAGTAGGAAAAGAATATGTTGTAGCAGGCCTTCCGCCATTAACAGGTGGGATTGTTGCCGCAACAATGATGAATCAGGCAGCATTGGAAAAGGGATTGACATCGGCAGCCGTACTTGCCATAGCGATGTATGTATGCCAGGGGTTTGCAGGTTATCCTCTTACGGCAATAATGCTTAAAAAGGAAGGAAAAATGCTTATTTCAAAATTCAGATTGAGCGAAAGCATAGAAGAAAGTTCATTAGCTAATATTGATGAATCCACAGGAAATATTGTAGTTGAAGAAAAAGAAAAGAAAAAGCTTATTCCTCCAACGCCCCAAAAATATGTGACAACAGCCTTTATACTTTTAAAACTTATGATAACTGCTTATATTGCCAGCATACTCGCTAAATTTACAGGAATAAACCAAGCTGTTTGGGCATTGATACTCGCTATAATTTTTACAGAAATAGGATTCTTGGATAAAGATTCCCTAAACAAAGCAAATTCCTATGGATTTTTAATGTTTGTGCTTATGGTTTATATCTTTTCAGGCCTGAAAGATGCTACTCCTGCCATGCTGCAAGAAGCAGCAGTTCCTTTAATATCAATTATAGTTGTAGGAGTTGCAGGAATGTTCCTGACATCAGCAGCTGCAGGCAAACTATTGGGAATAAGCTGGAATATGGCATTTGCTGTATCCCTAACGGCCCTTTATGGATTTCCGCCTAATTACATACTTACCGAAGAATGTGTAAATGCCTTGGCAAAAACCCATGAAGAACATGACTATCTTATGAACAATCTTATGCCTATGATGATAGTAGGAGGATTTATAACCGTAACAATCACTTCGGTTATAATTGCGGGACTTTTTATAAACATGTTATAGAAAACACAACTGCCTCGGATTTTTTCCTGTGGCAACTAAATAAAAGCAATCTGGTAATATGTCAAGAGAAAAAAATAAATAAAATTAAAAGAATT
>ENA-UOOK01001066-UOOK01001066.1-fermentation-metagenome-genome-assembly--contig:-NODE-1066-length-36651-cov-5.882036_pt1 | contig 36651 bp, 47 predicted proteins | sample MGYA00245777_ERZ724023 | MGnify/ENA primary metagenome ERZ724023 (study PRJEB28704, sample SAMN03018312) | fermentation metagenome | biome: anthropogenic terrestrial biome; feature: soil; material...
AAAAAATCCAACACTAACAAGCAGTGCTGGATCATGAACTTGGAGGTACCTGGCGCACCACAATTAACCTTATCATTCAAACAGTTACACCTTATCGGTATATAATCGGTAGGGTTTTTCATACTTATACCTTAATTAAATATCATGTTCTGCAGTAGCATTCTGCAGATCATTTTTTTTGGAGCTGGTCAATCTGCATATCTCTTTCTTGAGATCATTATTCTCGATTGCCAACTCCTCAATACGCTTTAATAGCCACTCTGGTGTTAATTCTGATATATTGTTATCAGGTGAGTTATCTCTTCTTTTCAATGGCTCTTTGCCGAACAATAACCAATCAGGGTTAACATAAACAAATGTTGACAAAATATTTCTTACAAGGTCTAAACTCGGTTTATTTCGCTTCGTTTCTGTGACATTTCTTATAGTTTGGCCAGAAAACCCAGTTTTCACACCAAATTTATCAGCACTTCCATTAGCTTCAATATTAACCAGATACCTTATTCTTTCAGAAATATCGTTCATATTCACATATTTTAACCCTACACTTGTTGGTTTATCCCAACAGTTGTTTATCTTTGCAAGTGTTCGTTTTAAACGGTACAAATGTACGGAATAAACGAACAGTTGTAAATAGCAAATATAGACTATTTTTTGAAAGATATGGCAAACAAGACTCAAAACATCCACAGTTTTAAAAAGGGTTACGGCATGATCCCATACCGGGATATCCGCAAAGCGAGAGAAGAGATAAAAGAAGTATTGGGTATTTCTGCCCGCTCGCAATGGTATCAGCGTCTTAACGGCAACATCATTCCTAATGTTGAAGAGAAAGATGCTATTGAAAAGATTTTTGCGAAATACAAAGTAAAAAAATCTGACGTTTGGGGGGAATAGCCATGAATGCCGAGGCCAAGTTAACAAGAAGAGAAACTCAGGTTGGCAAATTACTTGCCTGGGGAGCATGCAAAAAAACAGTAGCAGATCGATTATATATATCGGTGCATACGGTTGAAAATCATGTTCGCAATATTTTCGAAAAAACAGAATGCCGTAGCGTTAATGAATTTTCTGCCTGGTATTTCTGCACACATTTTGGCATAAGTATGGAGCTTTCTCCACTTAAAAATATTGTAGCTGTTTGTTTGTTAATTATTTATATGTCTGGTGATATCATGCAGTCAACAGATGCATTTACACGCAACAGATCACGTAGAAGTACAAATGTAACAGAAAGACTTAGATCTAGGAACAGGAGAGACGAATTAGACTTAACTTTTTCTGATGTATTATGATAGAGAAATTATTCAACTTAGTTTTTGATCCCAATGAACGCTCACTAATTCGCTCGCGATGCAGAGCTGAGCCCTGGATAACTGCAAGAAAGGCATGGATGCTCTTCGCATATATGAATAATTATAGCATAAGAGATATAGGATGGTGCTCAAATAGAAACAATCGACAAACGCGCTATTTAATTGATAAGGCAGAAGAACTGTATAGCGTAAATGATAGAGATTTACACAATTTTATTAGAAGATATGAAACAAAAGTGGAAAGTACTGGTGGAGTCAATTCAAAAGTTAATCGATGATGACGCTGTTGTTATGAATGGCTTGAGAAATGGATCAGACATAAATAAAATAAAAAAGAATTTTCAACGCAATGTTAAAAATATTGGCGTGTTAATTGAAGAATTTGGAATGTTTGTTCCTGATCCGGAGCGTGACGAAATTGAGCTGCCTTTTGATAGTGTTGAATTTTCTGAAGCTTGGAGCGATTATAAAGAATTCTTGTTCGAAGTATATAATATAGTTCTGGTACCGGTGGAAGAAAGACTTCGATTAAAAAAGCTTTTTAGGATCTCTAAGAAAAATGAAGAAACGGCACTTGAATATCTTGAATTCTATATCACATCCAGATACAAATCAATTTTCGCACCTAAGGATTTTCAATTTAATAACGATGAGCCGGGTGATGAAGCTCCAGTAAAAGATGAAACATTCACATTAAATAGAAACACTTTATAATCATGTTAAAAGAATTAAGCAAAGAGACACACGTATTTCTGAAAACAGAAGACAGTTTTACTTCTATATCCAAGCGCCCCAGAGATAACAAATACCAGGTATTCACAACAAAGAAGATCACTTCACAAATGGCTGATGATATCAATAATCTCTACGGAGCGAATCTTGAAGTAACCAGAATCAACTTTGACCAGGGTTTTCTGATTATCAAGCTGAAAAATAAATCAACTTACAAACACATAGTAAAAGCAATTAAATCTGTGCTTTATGGCAAAAGTTAATCCACACGTTAAGCGCAGGTATAACTTATGTTACCGAGCCAGGAAGAAAGGATATAAAATAATAACACCGACTCGCACCATCTACCGGCCTAATGTAATAGACAGCAATATAGAGAAACAATTATATGAATTTGGATTCGCAGTACAACTAACAATTTACGATCATGAGTGATTTAAAACAGCAAATATTTGATAGATACCCAAGCTGGCCTGCATTTCTTCAGGACCAGTCACCTGAGCAACTGATAGTGAATTACGACTTCGTGAATAACTTCAATGATGTGTACACTACCTCAGATATTACTCTTAAACTTCTTACAGAATTATACAAGCTGAAGAAATCTTATGCCGGTTACGAATACCTTGAACGCTGGCTGAATTTCCTGAATGATTTTCTAAATATCAACAAAGGCCTTCAGCCGGGAGTGATCAAACAACTCTCTTATATCCTTTACGCAAAATATAGTCATTTCAGACTATCGGATATGAAGCTTCTTTTCAATTACATCCTTGATAGCCGTTACGGAACGTTCTACGGAAGCATAGACACACAACGCATTTCATCGAGCTTTTTCGGTTATAACAACGAGAGAAAAGAGGCTTTTACTAAGATAGAAAAGGAAATTGAAGAACGGCAAAAACAATCAGGACGTGACACACCCTCACAGCTGCCTGATTACAACAAACATCCTAGCCTGATGAGATACTCACCAATTGAGAAGATAAGAGAACTGGCTAAATCTAAAACAATATGAGACTAACGCTTTCATTATACTGTACAAACAATTCTGAATCCAAACTTGCACACGGCAAAGCTCAAAAGCTTAAGCAGATGCTTGAACGATTCGACAGTCTTAATGTGAGCACAATTGAATTCTACGATATACTGAGAACAATTAAAAGCAATGTAGAAGCTATTGATAGATATTATCGAAATTCTGATTCAATCATAATAAACATTTCCTGCATGATTCCGGGACCAACGCACATAATAGAATTCAGATCTAATCTATACAGATCATTATTAATTGCAAAGCAGTTTTACACATAACTTTTTTTCATACAACAGCCTAAGCTGTGAAGCTCCGGCTGTTATTTTTTAAACACTCAATATTAACAACATGAAAAAGATAGAAAACATCCTCTTTGCTCATGGTGCTGACATCGCAACAAAAGTAATTACAGCGCTAATTGCTGTATGGGTAATAGTAATAATTGCAAAAATAATAATATGAGAACAATAGAAGATATAAGTAAAGAAAAGGAGGATTGATCATGGATAAAATAAAAGTAACATTAGTCAATTCAGGACAAGATTTTCAAAGTTTCATTTGCGATGAAAGCGGCAAGATAATAGAAGTCAATCCAGAGTCACATTTACCATCAATATGGTTAGGATCTTATCTTCCTATTAATGACGACAAACTAATGCAAGAAGGCAATTATTGCCCTATAAGAAAGGCTTATAGTTCCAGTTTCGGATATTTAAGACATATAATTGTAAAAATAGAAAAATTATGAAAGGAATACTATTTACAGAACCAAATTTCAACCGGACAGTTCAGGGGTCGAAAAAACAAACACGAAGAATCATTGCGCCACAACCTGACGATGATGGGCTGCATAATCACACTATTTACCCAATGTCAAGCGATATGACTGGTTTTTGGGGAACAGTAGAAGAAACAGGAGAACATAAGGAGTTTAAACCCCGATTCAAGGTAGGCGAAGTGGTGTTTTTGAAAGAGCCATATCAGTATGCTATTCTTCGAGGGTCGGGAGGTTACGGTTATTATTATGGACACGATAAAATAGAAGACTATTCAGAAGATACATCGTGGTTCTGTGCCAACTATGACGACCTTTTTGAATTTCATAAAAAATATAACAAGTATAGGGATAAAAAGATAAACAAGCTATTCATGCCCGAAAGTGCGGCACGTTACTTCATTGTGATTACAGGAGTTAGAGCAGAGAAATTGCAGAATATAAGCGATGATGATTGCATTAAAGAGGGTGTAATTCAATTTAGACAACCTATTGAACCACACTGTGTATATGGATATGAAGTTGATGATCCTACGATAAATGATGTTTGGTTTATTACTCCACAAGAAGCGTATGCCTCAATTATCAACTCAATTCTGTGGGAGAGCAACCCTTGGGTATGGGTGTATGATTACGAACTAAGTAAATAATAAATAACATGGCAAAGCTTGAGAGAGATCGAAATAATTATTAAATAAATATAACATTATGGCACTAAATTTCAAGAATGTACAGAATGCATACAAAGTATTCAACGAATTAAAAAAAACAGTACTTCCGGAACTTGATATCCCGTCATGGCCCGAAGATATGCGAGAATGGCAGGAGAAAGAACGGAAAAATCCCGAATTATGTAAGGTTTACGGCTTTGACAAAAAATGTGATGATGGCTGGGAGAGCCTTGTTTTCTTTGTCAAAAACCCGTCAGAAGAATTAAAAACTAAATTCAGTGAACTGAAATCTTTTGTGCACAATAGCGCAATGTCAGAACCATATTCCAAAAATTCAGAAACTTGGATCTTTGGGTGGTTTTAAACTTAATAAATTAGAACAACAGTCCGACTATTTCTAAAAAACAGGCAAAAATTAGAATTAGCGAATAAATAAATCAAAAATGAAAACATACGTATTGACAGTGAGTAGAACATTTCCGAGCACGCACAATCGTAAAGGGGAGCAGACATATTTTATCGAAAAAATAGGCAGGGCGTTAGGAAAAGGGAAGGTAGAAGTGTATGAAGAATTTGGGCAGGATATATCACCTAAACTTCACACAATTCGTGCAAATTATCCTCTATGGAAAAAGCGATTTAAGGAGATAGAGAAAGGCAAAGCGTGTTTGTCGTTGCGATATTGGAGCGGCAAACCATACAAGAGCAAACAGATTGAATTTGCGAGATTGACGAAAGAAGATGGGATTGGGTTGCAGATAGTAGATTTACGCGATGATGCGGGTGTAGAGCATTTAGCGAGTATACGTGACTGTTTTAAAGCTGACGACAGAATTGCTAAAAATGACGGACTAATTTTTGATGACTTTAAGGAGTGGTTTAAGGGATACGATTTGAATAAGCCAATGGCAATTATACACTTCACAAAATTCAGATATTAACAAATGAGCATAATTAAACTACCTGAGATTAACGCCGGTGCCCTGGAATTCGTGGATGATCGTATACAGGACATTGTAGACACCATTAACGAGGCATTTGTTGTGAGGACATCATGTCTGGATCCAAGCAAATTTAGCATTGAAAGTAAAGATAAAAGCAGATACCGGTACCAACCAACAATGGACACTTTGTACCTATATCTTAAAGGTATTGGAAAATCAATTTCAAGAACAGATCTTCGCATCATGCTTAGAGATCAGAATTATTTTGACCAGGAGAATCCTATACTTAATTATTTTGATAAGATAAGAGGGACGTATAAAGGTGAGAGTCACATAGACAAGCTTTGTAACCATATAACTCCGAGATCATTTGATAAAGAGCCTGACTATTATCGTGAACGTATGAATTTCCTTATTCGTAAATGGATGGTTGCAAGCGTGGCCCAGTGGAAGGATGGAATTCCTAACGCTGTAGCACTCGGTTTTATATCAATGGAGGAATATATCGGAAAAACATTTTTAACCCGCTTCTTTCTGCCTGAATCGCTCGAGGGATACTATGTTCAGCCTGAGAATGACAGTAGATTTTCATTATCCGATGTTTTCACACGCTATCTGATAGTTTGCTTTGATGATCTGGTAGGTATTAATAAAGGTACGGCCAGGATAGAAGAATTTAAAAAGTATACACGCTCGCAAATGATCTTGGTGCAAAGACGTAACGATGAGTTTCCAACGGAACGTAACAGGGTTGCAGTGCCAATGTTCACAGCTAACCGTACAGCAGAAATGGGCGGTTTCCTGACGCAAAATCACGGTACTAGCCGATACGGCACAATAGAGGTCGAGAAGATTGATAAACGCTACTCTCAGCGAGTTAAAGTTGATCAAATGTGGGCTGAAGCATTGATGTTGTACGAAAACTCAGAGTTTGATCCATTCTACAGCGATGAATACATTCAGGAGCTGCAGGAGTACAATCAAAGATACCTTATCCAGACAGACGAAGAGAAGTATGTGAAGCTTTATATACTCCCTCCTGATGATGAAGAAGACGAAGAAGCCGAATGGCTTACAGCAAGCGATATTGTACACCGGTTAAGGAAGGAAAGAAAGATTCTGTCGGCCGATCGAATGAGAGTTACACCTCAGACAGTAGGTAAAGCATTAAGTTCTTTAGGATTTAAAAAAGAATCTAAGCGCGGACCAAAAAAGAATTACCCTGAGTATAAGTATAGAGTTAAATTTAATTTTTAATGATTATGGGTATGATGATGGGTGATGCATGTATTATATGTATAATATACTTATTATTAGATAGTTATAATAATATATATTTTTTTATGCACGTAAATATTTTATTTACAAAAAAAGCTCACTACTTACTACAACCACTTTCAAATCTATTACAGTATTATGTTTGCTGTGTAGTAGGCTGTTTAAACAAGTTACTACAAAGTTACTACAATTTTTTAGGTGTTTGCTTGCATACTTCAATACAAATGCCTATATTTCAATTAGATATACATCTTGTAGTATGTAGTAAGTAAATTAAAATTACGAGAATATTATTTTTTTTCACTACTTATGAACGACAATAGACCATACATTACAATCAACCTAAAACCAATTTTGCACGACTTCATGCTGCATGAATTTAACAGCACTGAAGATGGCGCAATACTGCTAACAGAAAGGCACGACATAGGGCGTTACATTAACACTATGTGGTCAGTATCCGACAAACCGGTTAAGGAAAAAGAGTATATGTTTCCGGTGAAGATGATCATCCCACTCAAGTCAAATAGTGCCTACATCCTTAAATACAACTTCATTCATGTTACTACATGGAAGCACGTACAAATTATCAACTACATAGAGGCAGAATTTCAAAGGAGAATTAAAGATTACTTCTCTATCGGATATGAAAAGAAATTTAAGCAGGTGGACATTATAAATGGGTTCCTTCAGGCTTACAACATTAAGAATAATCAATTGAATTTCGATCAGGTGAAGAAATTAGATTACAGAAATCGTTACCGTTTTAGAGAATCAATCGCAAAATCGATAGAAGCATCTATAATTCAATGAGTTAAAAACAATTTCACTGAAATGTGAATAAAATCAAACAAATCAATTAACAATTTCACTGATATGAAGCGTAGCAACCAAGATTTAAGAAACAGCATCTGTAAAATATATTACAGCCCTGCAAGTGAATGTTCGATGATAGATGTACCGGGGCAGGATTGGGTGCAAGTAACTACAAGTTGGGAGCCACTTGATTTTTTGAGTGCTGAACTCAAAGAAGAGGAGCCTATAAAAGGAGAAATGATTAATCAGGAAATCAATATTCGCATTTTGGGTAAAAGTGCAGAAATTGATAAACAGCTTAACGATATTGTTTCAAAACCTGTTCTTTTACTAATAGTGTATACTAATGGTGAAAATAGGGTTGTAGGTAATACTGAAAATCCTGTTGTATTATCACAAGAAAATGCGGGTGTTTTACCAGGAACAAATTTGTATTCAAAACGCACATCTGCCGAAAAGGCTAAAATAATGCAGTCCTTTTGAATGCACCGATTTCATTGTAAAATTGCAGTATAAAAGCTTTTACAATGAAATCGAATTATTTAATAACTACCTTACTTCGTGGAAAATGGTTTATCGACCACAGAGTTGATATTGAAACAAGCGAAATAATTGATAAGATCCTCAAGAGAGGTTTCGCTGGTGAGACTTCAATTTTGTCGGACAATAAACCTTTTTCTTATTCAATAATATCTACTAACGGTGCCATTCCAGTGGCTCAAGATATACCGGAAGGAATTCCATACGACACTACGGCAGTTTTCTTGATTGAAGGTATCATGTTAAAGCAAGGCTCATTAAGTCATTACGGCACTACAGAAATTGCAGCTTCTATCCGAAAGGCAGTTGAACACGACAGAATTACCAGCATAGTTTTACGAATTGATTCAGGCGGTGGGGCAATTGACTCCATTGCTCCATTGGTTGATGTTATACAGCTTGCACGTGAAAAAGGCAAACCGGTAGTAGCATCATGTGACCTGTGTGCCAGTGCTGCCTACTTTGTTGCTACCTATTGCAATGAAATTCATGCCGACAATGATATTAGTGCAGAATTCGGCTCAATTGGTGTGATGATGTCATTCCGAGATTATCATAAATACTACGAAAAGGAAGGAATTAAAGAACATCGTATATATTCAAACCTAAGTGAGCATAAGAACCAACCTCTTGAGCTTGCAATTCAGGGTAAATATGACATGATCAAAGAGGAAATGCTGGATCCGCTCGCAGTTAGATTTCAGAAAGCAGTTACTGAAAATATGCCAGGACTTGACACTAAGGTTGAAGGGATCCTTTCCGGAAAAACATTTTATGCAGATGCTGCACTTAAAAATGGAATGATACACGCTATAGGTGATCTTGATTTCTCAATTGCCAGGGCACGCAAATTACGTGAGAGTAGCTTAATTAATAAATATACGAACTCCTAAATTTTATTGAAATGTTTAAACAAATTCTTGCATTAGTTCTATCAAAATTAGGAATGAGCCAGCTTCCTGTAAATAAGGAAGGTAGTTCATTCTTAACTGATGATATGAAGGCTAAGCTGACAGAAGAATGGGGCGACAAATTTGTCACCAAATTCGAAACTGAATTGGCAGAAGCCGAAAAGGCCGGTGTTAAAATTGATGCTGAGTCTGAAGATGTGATCGCGCTGAGAAGTCAGCTCGACAAAATGAAAACGGATCTCGATGCCGCTTTAAGCAGCAAAAAGGAAACTGCCGCTGAAAAGGCAGAACTTGAAAAGAAAGTTGAATTACTTTCTAAAACAGAAGAAACAGACAAACCAAAAGAAATTCCTGTAGGTAATATGGGCGTAAAAAGAGAATTCAAGCCCAATATGGGGTATGCTCACAATAAATACGTTGACGCGTATTTTCGTGGTGATGTTGGTGCAATGTATTCAACCGACACAACAATTGATACAGCCGAACTTCAAACTGAGTTTGGTAAGTATGTAGCCGGTGGAAAAGTGGATATCATGCGCTCTCTCATGGGTGATCTGACAGACACTCAATTCATGACCACTATCGTAACTGATAAAACTGAATGGCGTGCGGCTCAGGCTGACATCGATTCTGTACTTCAGCAATTCACTCCCTACTGGACACCTTCCGGTAAAGTAACTTTCTCACCTATCACTATTAAGAATTTCTTCTTGAAAGTGAACCAGCCAATTAAACCTGCTGATATAATTGATCAGTATTTGGGTTACATGTATGATGAAAATCTGACACCTGATCAGATGCCAATTGTGAAATACATCGTTGACGAACTGATCCTGCCAAAATTGGCCGAAGATCTTCAGGTGGCAATGGCAAAGGGTGAATTTGTTGAATTTACGCCTGCTGGCGATGGAACTGCAGCTTCTGAAGGGCATGTTCTTGCATCTATGGACGGATATGTAACTCAGCTTACTAAGTTGAAAGCTGATGTTGGAAACAAAGTAACTTGGTTGCTTGACGGTGTTGCTCTTTCTCGTGAGAACATTCTTGAGTCTATTGAAGGTATTGTTTCTTCAATTGCTCCCAAATATCGCAACAAACGTTTGCCGATATATATCGACCCTGACCTGGTACGCTTGTATAACTTGGCTTATCGCGACAAGTTCCCGACTACCAAAAATCAGGATGTGAATGAAAACCGTTTGGACTTCACAAACTTCTACTTCCAGCCAATGGATGGAATGATTGGCACCGGTGCATTTGTGCTTACTCCAAAAGAGAACTTCAAGCACACAATGAGCAAAAATCATAACGAAGTTAAGATCTACCTGCAGGTACTTAACTACGATGTGAAAGTATTCATCGAGTTCCGTAAAGGTTGCGGATTTGCAATTCAGGAAGCTCTGTTTGCATACCTGCCTCCTGTTGAAGAGCCTGAAGGTGGTGTATAACCAATAAAGTCGGGGGATAACTCCCCCGGCTATATTTTATTAATGTTGAACAATATAAAAATTAAATAAAATGCCTTATACATTTGTTTCAGTACCCCGAAAGGATGCGAATCAAGGTCGGCCAACTCCCAAGAAGAAATTTGTTATGATTTTTGATTGGGATGATGTGGCAGTATATAAGCGCGATCTGAAAAATGTTCGCGTGACCGACTTCACATTCAAGGAAGGGAAAAAACCTATAGGCGTGTACGCTTCAGCAAGCACTATTAATCCTTATCAGGAAAGTAGTGGTGAAGCACGCCAGGCAGGTTTTCTTCAGCATGTAGATTTCACTCACCCAGGCACTGACGAAGATTTTGATGCGTTTCTTGAGAACAATATCAATCGTGATTTGGGTGCAATTGTGATACCATGCGACGGTGATGATGCCCGCATAGCTGGCACGCCATGTGTTCCACTTGTTATGACTGCAAATTCTCAGGACAATAATGAAGGTAAAAATCATACCGTACAGCTTGTTTCGGAAATGATTGGAAGTGTTTTAGGACACATTTCTAAATCTTTGCTACCTGAAACTGATGATCCTGATATTAATGCAGCGTTAGGATTACCGGTAGTTGAAAATCCCGGAGTTTAATCTCTTAATACTTGCTTTGTGTTGTGTAAAGCCGCTCGGTTATGCCTGGCGGTTTTTTTTTGTCCTTTTAAAACAGTAGTTGCAATTGCATCTTTGTATAGCATTAATTATAATTAAATTATAGAACTTATGACAACAAAAAAAAGTGCACCAAAAAAGGAAGCGATTTCAAAACCTGCTGAAATAATCGCGGAAAAGGAACTTCAGATTTCGGAAAGTGAAGTGAAAGTACTGGAAGATGAAGAAGTAAACAGTAAGCCAATTGTTCTACTTATTATGGGTAATGACAAATTGCATAGGTTAGCAGCTGATAAAATAGTAAAACATTACCAGGGCGAACTTTCTGCAATACCAACAAGCATCAACCTAAATGGTGAAGAATCGTTGGTTGAAAAAATTGTGAATTTCATTTCTACATGGGAAAATGAAGAAATCATTCTAATGGATGGAATCATCCCGGTAAACAATTTCACCAGAGCAGACGTGGAGGCTATATATGCAACACTATCAAATGGGAAATGGAATTATTCTGTTCATGCACCGGTACTGCTTGAGCGCAGCAAGATTGTTGAACTCCTTGAAGAAATGCCTGAGATTGAAGATAAAGATTTTGTTCCTGCATACGTTAATAAATTTCATGCAGACAAACTACCAATTGTAATGTTTTGGGGGGAAGATACTTTCACTCTACCAATAGTGAGTGAAAATCCATCACACAAAACTCTCAACTCATGTTTGGAGTATAAACGTTGGTTTTGGGTTTCCGAGAAATCAACTCATGCAGTAACCAAATACTTTGCAGATAGAGAAGTTTAATTTGATGTTGCTATGAAAGAAGAAATTCAGAATTGGTTAGATAACGATCAGGATCCTTTCTCCGGTATAAATTTACTTGAGAAATATTGCCCCGATAAGATCTTTGTGAGGCTGATGAAAATCAACCCACATAAAAACAAATCTAAAATTGTGAGTAAACTCGCAGAAATAGCCAATTTAAACTATAGTGAAAGAAAATCAAAGGCAAAGGGGCAGACACGAAAGGGAAAAAGCTTCAGAGAGGAATTTCCATTTCTCTCATCACCAACATGCCCAATTGAGTTGAAAGCACTGATAACTGATAAATTTTCTTCTTTCTATGCATATCGAGATCTTCACGAAAAACTTTTTGACTGCACCACGGCAGATGAATGCGCCGATACTGCAGCAAAGTTGCTCGATAACTACCATGAAAACAGGATGATTTACGTTGAGCTTACCTACTTTAAAAAACATAATTCGCTCCTGGGGAAACATCCTGTTTTCTCTCATTATCGCAAAATAAAAGAGCTTCACAACCTATCTATTAAAGATTTGGTGTTAAAACAAAGGCAGTTGCAACATAACGTTTGGCGTATAGAAAGCGAAATAAACAAAGGTGATAAACCACATCTTTTGGAAGAACGCAATCGCAGACTTGAAGAAAAGAAGATTGAACTGGCTGAAGTGGACCGACTATTAAATTAAACTATGATGAGCTCAGATATAATTAAACAAGCAACCTGGGATGACAATTCCGCTCCGGAATGGATAGAAAAGATTAACTGGGAAGAATATGATCAATTTGCTTATGTAGGTTACAAACCTGAGCAAATTGCAATGTATTACAACATTGATAAGCACGAATTCATGTTCTATTTCATGATGATAGACAGCAAGCTTAAATATCATTATGATCGTGGGCAATTGGTTGGCCAGGCTAAGGAAGGTGCTGATATGATAAAGAAGTCCGGAAGCAATGCCATACAAGCGCAAAGGCTCGATAAACTTCGCTCTGATATAGATTTCGAGAACGCTAAAAATGATATAATCTATGGCGGATTTTAAACGAAGTTATTTTTCTGAGCTCCAGGACTTCATTCAGGGTGGTAGCAAGGCAGAACTCACAAAAGAAGCCGAACGCTACCTTGATGTTTTATATTTGTTGATGAATCTTAGGCGAAAATATGGAAAAGAAAACGCTATTTCTTTCATTCAGCGACCACCATTTGAAATAAAATACCGTCGTGCCAGGCTAATGTATGACGAAGCCGTTAACCTATTCTATGCAGACGATGGCATTGAGCGTGAAGCTATGAATAACATGATAGCTGAAGATCTGTTTAAAGCAGCTCAGGTTGCGCTTAAAACAGCAAAAACCTCAAAGGATCTGGAAGTATATGGCAAACTTATAATGCAGGCACGTGCAGCAAAAGGTCTCGACAAAGAGGAAGCTCCAAAACTTCCTGAAGAGTTTTATAAGAAGCCTATTAAGGTGTATTCACTGGATCCAACAGTACTTAAACTTGAAGCTGCAGATCGTGACGCGCTCGCTGCAAGAATTGATAATATGGAAATTAATGAAGATGAAAAGGTAAGGTTAAAGAGAGATGCCCAGGTTGAAGATGTTGATTTTATAGAAATGTTTGATGAGCAGGAAAAGAAAACTAGACACGAAGCGTGAAGATGTTGAAGTGAGATTCAGTAACTGGCTCTCTCAACTTCTTGCTATAATGATGCCCAGGGTGCTGGCGCTTATTGCCGGGCGTGGTACCTCCAAGACTGTAGATATACTTGTTGAACGTATCCAAGAAGCTGCATTTGAGTGTGCCGGTGCTCCATTCGCATTTGTGAGTGATACATATACCAACTTGCATAAAAACGTAATACCATCGCTCCTGGAAGGATTCAGAATAAAAGGCTGGGAAGAAGATATTCATTATGTAATCAACAGAGAACCTCCAAAAGAATGGAAGAATAAAATGTATAATAAGGTTTCTTCATGGAAGCACACCATGGTATTCTTCACCGGGTTCAACTTCACATTTATTTCGCTTGACAGACCTGCTATTGGTGCCGGTAATAGTTACGTGGGTATGTTTGGTGATGAAGTGAAATACTTTCCACAGCAACGTATATCAAACATCCTTAAAGCCGTACGTGGTTATAAAGTTAGGTTTGGCGATTCTGCATTCTACAGATCTATTACTTTCACTACCGATATGCCTGATCCAAACAATATTGGTGAACACGACTGGCTGTTGAAGTATGCTGAGATGAATGATAAGGAGAAGATCCTTAATCTCATTCAAACAGGCTTCGTTTACAACGAAACAAAAAAGGAATATGCAAATGCCCTGGCAACGAATAACAAGCGTGAGGTGAACCTTGCAGGGCGCAACATGCAACGATGGGAAGAACGCTGGGTTAAATGCCGAAAACAAACATCATTCTTCTGGATTGCCAGCTCATTTGTCAACGCAGATATATTAAGCCTGGGATGGTTTGATGATGAGTTTGGTGTGGGGCTTGAAGGCGTAAGTTCTTCAATACTGTCAATTATACCAAAGCTATCAAGTGTATCAATGTTCTATGCAGGATTGCAGGAAAGGCACTTCTATAACGATGGCACCAACTATGATTACATAGATACCCTTAAGTTTGGAGAAGAGCCTGATTGTCGCGAACTCAAACACCTTGACACTCGTATTACACTTGAAGGTGGACTGGATGTTGGCAATACACTTTGGTTCCTTGTATCGCAAACAAAGCTTAACAAGATGCGAATTCTTAAGGAGATGTACACTCTTCCACCCAACTACATACGTGAGTTGGCCGATGAGTTTATCCGGTACTTTAAACCACACCAGCGCAAGCGCCTGAAGCTTTATTATGACAGAGCAGCTAACTCATACAAGAAGATTGGTCAGGATGTGGCCAGTCAGATCAAACGTGCCATTGAAGTAGATGGCGACGGCAAGCGTACCGGTTGGACAGTTCAGCTCATGTCCATCGGCCAGGCTAACATCGGCAGCAATGCCGAATATAACTTCATGATGGAATTAATGAGTGGCAAGAATCAGATCTTACCTCAATTACTTATCGATAGATCTGCATGTCCTAACCTTAAATCTCAGCTTGAGAAAACTAAAACCAAAACTCGCAATATGCGATCCGGTGGTAACATGATTGTGAAAGAAAAGAAAACCGATGGACTCCCGGCACATCGATTACCTAAAGAGTCGACAAACTTCACCGATGCTTTTAAATATCTATTATGTCGCAGGAACTACCTTGCAGCAGTTAATAACAAGCGATTAGGAGCATCCACTTCAATAAGCGCCGGTTAAGCAACCATTACTCATTATCAACCCAAGCCTTCAGTAGACCTCTGAAAGCTTTTCATTGTGCCTGTAAACCGCTACTGTGGCTCGGTGTGGCTGGTCGCGCAGGTCACATTTCCCCGGGGCGGGAGGGGGTGCAATTGCAACCCTAAGTCAGAGCGGGTCGGGCAGAGTAACCTGACACTGATTTTGGAATAGATATTCAAAAGGCTTAAAAGCAAGTTATCAGGTACTTATGATTTCATGAGGTGAAAAAGAGGTGAAATATCGTTGTTTTTGAGGGTAAAGTTGTGTTTTTATGCTTAAAAAGCATGATAAAAGAATTAGGAATTAGAGTTAAAAACATTTTATCCTAATAAATAATGATGATTTTAGAGTAAGATTAAATATATTATATTTTTTTATATTTTGAAACATTTGTTATCTTTGCTTTTGCCCACAAATTGAAACACAAAGGAAAGCCTCTCAGGCGTGTAATCCGTAGATAATCGGATTCCGGTATTCAATTCCGGTGGGCACACGCTTGAGAGGTTTTTTATTTTACTATGAAAAACGAAATTAAAATTACTCCTGAAGGATTAAAGTTGATGATAGCCATTTCTAATGGAGGATATTCTGATGGCTTTTATGGCAAAGAATTAGTTTTTACAAAAGGCTTTGAAGGAGATCTTCAATATCTATTTCAAGCATTAGGTAACATTGGAGCATGTGCACGTTTAGGCGAAATAGAAAAAGAAGTATCTATACTTGTAGTTGCAAATAAATTATTAGATGAACCAAACTCTGATTTATATAATGATTTTGCAGAAGAGTTAAGCATACTTCTCAATCAGAGCAATAGCCCTTTTCTCAGACTAATATTTATGACAGAAGAGAATTTAATTGAAAGAATAGATAAACGTGCCTCTAATTTCAATGATGAAGCTCTTAAAGATTTCTTGAAAAAATATAAAGCCTCAAGAACTAAAGCGAAAAAAGTAATTAGACAAAATAAAAAGAGAGCTTCAAACAAAACAACTCCATCAGAATCAGATACAGATATCAAACAGAAAACTCTTTTTGATACAATTATGTGATATGGATAGAAAAATTAATTTTAAAATATAGTATCATGATTTTATTCTTAGCATTCATTGTAATTATAGCCATTGCAGTTATTATTATTTCTAAATCGAACGTAAGAGAAAAGAACAGTAAGGAAGAAAGTACAAAACATACTCAAAACTATAATGATGCCATTAGAAATATAACTATTGAAGTACCTGAAAAAAGCTCTACCGGTATAGGTAAATATCTAATACTTGATACAGAAACAACTGGTTTACCTGAAAAAAGCAGAATTTTCAAACCTAAAGATATTGAGTTCTGGCCTTATGTTGTAGAGATAGCATGGATTCTTGTAGATGAAGATGGCTTACTTGTAGATGGTGAAGATGCTATTTTAAAACAAAAAACATCAATCCCTTTATCAGCATCGAATATTCACAAAATAACTACTGCAAGAATGATGGAAGAGGGTAAGGATCCAACACAGATATATGATTCTTTATTATCTCAATTACAAAAATGTGAAATGATTATTGCTCATAACGTAAGGTTTGATATTGAAGTGTTAAAGGCAGATTTATTCAGACATGGCTTCGATTATAGGATTTTGGATGATAAGAATACTTATTGTACAATGGAAAAGGGCAAAGAGTTCTGTATAACATACAGTAATAGGGGTGCAAGAAAGAATCCAAGACTTGAAGAACTTTTTGGAGAGCTTTATTACAATAATAAATACATGTCTATTCTAAATGCACATTCAGCATTTAATGATGTACTGGTAACTTACAAGTGTTTTATGAAAATGAGAGATTTAGAGGCCCCATATCCGATTGAGCTAAGAACATCAATTGTTGAAAAAGATAAATCTTACGATGAAGAATTTGTATCAAAATGTGTAGAAAAGATAGATTCTAAAATATTTGAAGGAAAAACATTTGTAATAACCGGTGGATTCAAATACTTTTCTAGAGATGATTTAACGGAAATATTAGTTAGACTCGGTGGGTTGAAAAGAGGCAGTATATCATCTAAAACAAATATTGTTATAGTAGGTAATAATGGAGGACCGTCTAAATTAAAAAAAATAGAAGAGCAAAAGGAATTAAGAGATGATATAATGGTGCTAAAAGAAGATGATTTGCTGGAGATGATGAAGTAGAAATGAATTTTTGAATTTATAACCCCGGAATTATTCGGGGTTTTTTTATTTTTATAAAATACTGAATTGGCTATTGATCTATGCTATCTAAAAATCTCTTCAACTCATCCACAGAATTAAAACGTTTTAATTCTCCCTTGTAATCTATTAATGCAGTGAAGTCTGATGATGATTGAGAGGTAAATAATTCCGGTACAGTTACCTCCAATGCATCGGCTATTCTTTGCAATGTTTCTACAGTAGGATTACCATTAATTTGACGTGTAAGCGTATCTCGTACAATACCTATTCTATCTGACACTTCTTGCATCGTCAATCCTTTTTCTTTAATTATATCTTTTACTCTTAAATCAGCCATAGTAATATTTGTTACGATACAAAGATACGTTTATTCTTAACAGATACTACATCTTAATATCGTTAAATAATATTAAAACGGCATATTAGTACGCTTTTTATTTGTGCAATACGATATTATAATGTAGTTTTGTGCATCTATTAACGATATTATGTTGAATAACATTAATAATAACAGATATGGCACAAATGGCAAGAGCGATTAAGTTACAACCTAAAGAGATTCCAAATTTATACCGTGACAAAATGTTGGATACTACTTTGGGAGATTTCAAGAAAAGGCTAAAGAGCTTACTTGATTTGATTGACGGTGAGGACGAACAAATACCTGTTCGTATGATAATTGAACAGAGATATCGTGAAAACAGCATATCCTGTTGGACTGGTGATGCTTTTATAAGATTTACAATTGATAAAGATAGGAGGTTTTAATAATGGATAACAAAAATAGCACACCTATACTGGTGAACAACCCTTACATGAATGTTTTGATGAACGTTGAACCACTATTTAAGATGATAAATACTTATAGTATTGATGATTGTATTGCGATTGCAGACAGAAGCATAAAGCTTGCAGCTTTGGCATCGGAGTCTGAATGGACCACTGAATATGAACGAAAAGAATCTTTAGTTTTCTTTTATGAAATAAGAGAACTGTTTTTATCTATTAAGGAGTGCCAGATATCATTACCGAAATGATAAGAGGTGTAAATCGGTATTTAAACCAGCAGACTGGGATTTAGAATAAAGAGATGAAGCGACCGGCGTACAACCGGTCGCTTTTTTTATCAGAAAATCTATATGTTGTGTAACGTGATTTAAACTTTTCTAGTTTACGCATAAATTAATTATACGAAATTATTTATGTTAACATGTTGCAAAACATGTATGAATAAATAAATAAAAAGTATCTATTTGACTTATAATTTCTACCTTTGTGCATAAATAATTAAATATTAAACTTTCCATGGGCTACTTCTCTTCGTATATTGATAAATATGCAAATGCAACCTTTGAAGAAATTACCAAAGAAAGAAAAGCGCAATTAGCTAATATTGCTAGAATTAGGGAAAGAGATGTATTGGTGTATGCAAGTGATCCTACAAAAAATGCACATACTGAAATTTACCCACCTGACTTACTCATATTTAAAGATCAATTATCTTTTATAAGTACGGAAAATGTTGACATCCTTTTAGAGACTCCTGGGGGAATCGCTGAAACTGTGGAGGATATGGTCAACTTAATAAGAGAAAAGTTTGATAAGGTCGGTATAATTATTCCAGGTAGCGCTAAAAGTGCAGGAACAATATTTGCTATGGCAGGAGATGAAATATTAATGGGAGATTCATCAGCACTTGGTCCTATTGATGCTCAAATAATGACAAATGGGAAGCGTTTTTCTGCAGATGCTTTTTTAGATGGTCTTGAAAAGATAAAACGTGATGTATTAACCCAGGGTTTAAACCCAGCATATATACCAATTTTACAAAACATATCTCCCGGAGAAATTCAGCATTTTGAGAATGCACAAAATTTTTCAAGAACACTCGTCAGACAGTGGCTTAAAACATATAAATTCAAATATTGGTATAAACATTCAAGCACTGGTTTAGATGTTACAGATCAAGAGAAGGATGAGCGCGCTGACACTATTGCAGCTAATCTATGTAGGCATTCCGACTGGTTAACTCATGGTCGATCCATTCGAATAAAGGATTTGGAAGATATGCGACTTCAAATATTTAATTATTCAAAGGATCATCCTGAGTTATGTGAGGCAATTGAGAGATATTATAATCTACTGAGATTAACTTTTGATAAAACAGGAATATACAAAATTTTTGAAACACAAAACTCTCAAGTATATCAATCAATTACACAAGCTATACCATCAAATCCTAATGTCCCAATCGGTGGTAACACGCCCGAATTTGCAACTGCTGATATAACCTGTCCACAATGTCAAGCAATGTTTAAAATTCAATTGAATCTGCAGGAAAATATAAAATTGCAAAATGGGCTTGAACCTTATCCTAAAAATGACGTTTTTATATGTAAGAGATGTACAGCACAGATTGATATTTCTTCATTAAGAATGCAACTTGAAGCGCAAACCGGATTAAAATTAATAATCTCATAAAACAAGAAAATATGAATAAAGTAAAATATGATTTTTCAATAATTTTCAAAGAGGTTGAAGAGTATAAGAAGAATAACCCAGATTTTACACTACACTGTTCGAGTCAAATTAATAAAAACGTTGATTTGGATGAAGTAAAGAAATTATCTCAAATGTGTTATGAAATGCACGAACAAGAAGATAGAGGGGTGATATACAATACATTCTCTTAATCAATCTTATTAAAGTATTATAATACATTTACCTTTCAAATTACACTCACCAACTCGGTGGGTGTTTTTTTTGTCCTTTTTTCTACCCTGTTAACCGGCTAATTTTGAAATAAAAAAGATGGATTTATACGAAGCGATAAGCGAAATGAGGATTTTGAGCAAAAAGGGTGAGTCTTTTTCGTTCGCATTTATGACCTATTCAGCAACTAAGCGCAAAAGTCATGGTATAAGTGAGGTGCGACGTGCAAGGTTAGCACCTCAGGATCCTACCAGTAAGCACCCATACAAAGATTACATGTTGCAATTTCTTGATCTTGACACTAACGAGGTAAAGCGTTGTTATCAGCCACTTCTGATGGAATTTAACGGTGAGAAACTTGAATTGAATTAAATATATCCTTATGAGCGAAAAAGTAAAACATATAGGTGGAATAGGATTCGCAAAAGCTAAAGCCGGAATGTATGCGATTAGCGGACTTGATATGACTACCACGTTTGACGTGAATGGTGGCGTTATGGCCGGTGATTGGGAAAAGGATCCGGTTATTTTTGGTGGTGTGAAAATGGTGCCTTTTGGTGCTAATAACAACATGCCGGCCGAAATGCGTGATCTGCTTGAGCGTAATAATCTTGGCCCTGGAATCCTATCCCGCAAACTTGGCTTGCAGTATGGCCAGGGTCCGTATCTCTACCAGTTGGAGCTTAAAGACAATGAGATTAATAAAACATGGGTAGAGGACAAAGAGATTCAGGATTGGCTCGATAACTGGGATTACAGGCAGTATGTGCGTGATGCTCTTATTGAGTTTAACCACGGCAATGGCTTTTTTGCTAAGTATTTCTCGGCACGTAGTCGCAGATTGGGCAAAGCGTTTATTTCTCGCATACAAGCTCTACATTCAACAGATTGCAGGATGGAATATCCTGGCAAGGATAAATCGCTGGAAGATGTTCAGACTTTTTATGTAGGTAATTTCGAGAGTAATTACCCAAAGAAAGTTGATGCTTACCCTCGCTTTATGCAGGCTGATCCTGCCCGTTATGGTGTGAGTATCGATTATCACTCTTTGCGAAGCTGGGGGCATAAGTATTACAGCGTTGCATCGTTTCTTGGTGCCGTGCCATGGGTTAAGCGCGCAAATGATCTGCCTGAGATCATTCAGTACCTCACTGAAAATATGATTGCAGCTGCTTATCATGTGCATGTTCCTGCTGAGTATTGGGAGGAAAAAAGAAATCTTGTTATTGAAATGCATCCTGAAGCATCTGATAATGAAATTGAGGTGAAGATGCAAAAGCTTAGAGATGAACTTACAGAGACTATCGCTAAGGTGCTGAGCGGAAAGAAAAACACCGGTAAGTTTCTTGAGAGTATTGATTTTACTGATGACCAGGGCAATCGTTGCTCTTGGAAAGTTGAGCAGATTGAGATGAACATTGACAAGTTTATTGAAGCTCAGAGTAAGATCTCGAATATTGCAGATAGTAGTACAACATCTGGTTTCGGACTTAACCCTGCATTATCGAACATCATTATTGGTGGTAAGGGTGACAGTGGAAGCCAAATGATTTATGCTCTTAAAATATTTTATGCAGCTGACACACAGATTGCAGAAGATGTGGTTTTTGAACCTATTAACCGTGCCTTGAAGATTAATTTCCCTGGCAAAAACATAGCAATGGGATTGTACCGGAAGGCGGTTAATAAAGAGAATAATGTAACTGCAGGTGACCGAATGACTAATAACATTTAAACTCTTTGATTATGATTTTTAATAAGGATAATAAAGGTAATGAGGAGCTCAGGAGGCTTACAGGCAACTACTATGCAAGTAACGATTTCAATAAGATTAGCCAGGACATTATCCTGGCTGAAGAGGAATTGATTAAGATTGTTGGCACTGCTGTATATGATAGGGCAAAAGCTTTTTATGACATGACCAGTGATGCTCAGGAGGCGCATGAAGATAAAGTTATTAATGCTGCACTGCTTGAGCGTGTGCAAATGCCAATTGCTATTTATGCAACTTTTATGATGTACAGAAAAAACGATATCAGCCATGAAAGCTCAGGACGAAAATTTAAAATTGACGTTGAAAGCGAACGTTTGCCCTGGCAATGGCAGCTTGAGCGTGATGATGAAATACAGCTTGAAAGTTATTACCGGAGTATTGACAGACTTATCGATTGGATGGACGAAAATAAGTTGCCTGAGTGGATTAATACTGATACAAAGAAAGCTATGAGTAAGCAGCTCATCAAGTCGGCAACTTTGTTCAATCAGTACTACCCTATCGACAGATCGAGCAGGTTTTTTGTAATGATTTCTCCTTTTGTTCGTGAAGTGGAGCGCAAATATATTCGTCCGGCACTGGGCAAAGAATTATATGAGAAATACACCGGGTTGGCTACTGATCCACCTTTAACAGAAGTGGAGATTGAACTAAAAGAGTGGATTTACCCGGCAATACCTTTGCTTGCAATGAGCATTGCTTTCAGGCGAATGCCACTGGCCCTTATTCCGTATGGTGTTGTGCGTAACTATAGCAGTCAAACTCACACAATGAACAGCAGTAACCCTGCAAGTATTGATGATATATTTGATATTTCGCGCGACCTCGAGAAACAAGGTATGGCAGCTATTGGTGAATTTAAGAATGAACGTGCCGGAAAAGATATTTTGTTTCCGTTGCTTCCTAATAATGACCCGAAAAATAAATACATGAAGGTATGACATTAATATTAGATCCTCCTGCCTGGTGGGGTAAGATTCAAAATATTCCGGATATAAGCCTTAGTAGTATGTTTCCGGATTTGTTTGCTAATCCTATCACTTCTGCACAAGACTTTTCAATAAAGGATTCGTCCGGCACTATAATACTAAGCGAAAGTTACAAACCTTTTGATTATTCAATTAAAATAAAAGGCCTCAAAGAAATACTTTCGCTGCATCTCAGGAGAAAGAATCAGAACCTTATTATAGGAGGTGTAAACACTCAGATAATGGAGAATTTTACCTTCACCCTGGGAAGTGATAGCAAACAAGGTGATGTGATTTACAGTCGCATGAAATCAAACATCCCGGCTGCGAAACTTAAAGGTGAACTGTTTCTTACAACTCAGCATCTTAAGAAAGTGACAATGCCTCAGGCAAAGGAATTCCTGACATACTTTTTTAGTGGAACCGGAATAACAGTTAGTGCTAAAATGTACTATTATAGGAATGGGCAGATAATGAACACCAATTATGTGCCTATCGAAAGCGGAAAAACAGGCTTCTATGCATTTGACACGTCATTTTCAAGGATAAAAAGCTACTTCCCTACTATTGCAACTGATGAGTGTTTGTTTTACCGGGTGGGCAACGATAGCTACAATGTGGAATATTTAATCGACAGATCATCTTATCCAAACCTCACACAGTTTGTTTATATGAATAATTTTGGAGTACCTGACACACTGTTTATCAGGGGTGAAGTGATTCATAATGTTGATGCAAAGTTTAGTGAAGGTAAAGTGCAGCGAGTATCGCACAAATGGGATCTGAAGGAAAATGAAACATTTGAGGCCAGTACCGGTAAGATTTTTAATCGCGATGAATACCTTATGTGGCGAGATCTGTTCATGAGCCCTGATGTGTACATATATGTAAATGGTACACCTCGCAAAGTGTTTGTAACAGAGTCTAAAAACAGCATCAACCGTTTGAAGGGAGTTAATAAATCGCTCACTTTCTCATTCAGGTTTGCTGAAGAAAACGACACCTGGGATTACATGCGATATCTTGAGTGGATCCTTGAGTATGGTGTTTGGAACGACCAGGGCATTTGGTTGGATAGTGGAAGGTGGAATGACAATCAACTTTAAAGTTAATTATTGAGATGGCAGAGCAAATGACAGATCAAAAGATGAAAGATATTGAGTTCCTGTTTCAGGATGAAGTGCTAAGTCAGCATGGCGAATACCTGGTTGATTTACTACAGGAAGAAATTGAAAGGAAAGATCTGATTGATAAAGAAATTCTTGTAAACTCATTAGACTACAGCACATCATCAATTCAAAATGGGAGACATAAGTTCTTAGACATCAAATTTCCTGACTATGGCAGATATATTGAAATAAGAAAGAATAAACGCAAACGCCAATCCAAATTTGACACAAATACTAATCGTGATATCTGGGGTATAAGAGAGAACTCTATGAAGAGAAAAAATACTGACTGGTATAGTAAAAATGCATACAGAAGTATAAACAGATTACTTGGAACGCTCATGTATGAGTTCACTGATCAGGAGATAGCACGATTAAAAGGAATAATTGCAAACAGAATTAACTTAACGTTATGAGTTTAAAGATAGACAGAGTACAGCTTGAGGTAATGATCAACAATGATCCTGCTCGAAAGAAAATTCATGAACTTGACAAGCAAATAGGTGATCTGAACACAGCACTTAAAGGCATGAAAAAGAATAGTGAAGAGTATGCTAATACTAAGAAAAAAATAAAAGAGCTTCGTGCTGAACAGGATAAGGTTAGGGATTCCATCGGAATTACTAACATGACAATGAAGGAGTTGATTAAGACTCAGAAAAGCATTAATTCTTTGCTCACACAGTTAAGGCCCGGCACTAAAGAGTACGAAGAACTGGAAAAACAAGCTGCAGCTGTTAATAACCGCATGAAAGAGTTGAAAGATAACTCAAAAGGTGTTCAACAGCAACTTAATGCAGTACCTTCCGGTAAAGGGGGTTTTCTCACCGTTTTAAAAGGTGTGTTTGCCGGTAATATGCTTACAAAGGGAGCAATGATGTTGGCAGATTTAGCCAATAAAGCACGTGCTTTTATTCAACAAGGTGTGGAAATGGCGGCAGCAGCACAGGGTATTGACCATGCTTTTAATCGTATTGCAAACAGAGATTATTTGAATGAATTAAGGAAACAAACAAAGGGGTTAGTTTCTGATCTGTCGTTAATGACCTTGGCTGTTAGAGCTGAGAACTTTGATATACCACTATCACAACTGGGTAAATTGCTTCAGTTTGCACAAAATAGGGCGCGCGATACCGGTGAGAGTGTGGATTATCTTTCTGAATCTATAATTATGGGTATAGGTAGGAAATCTCCTCTCATTTTGGATAATCTCGGAATATCAGCAGTTAGGATTCGCGAAGAATTTAAGAAGTCTGGCGACATGGCCACTGCAGTAGGCAACATTATAGATGAAGAGATGTCTGAAGCCGGTGAAGTGATTGACACTGCAGCTGATGCTGCACAGCGAAAGAAAATTGCTTGGGAAAACTTGCAGTTAGCTGTGGGTAACTTCTTTGTGAAATTCAGATCTGGGTGGGATGATTTCTCTACACGTTTTGCTGAAGGGTTGACGAAATTAATACAAGGACAGGAAGCATCATCTAAGCAGTTTGAGGACCAGATTAAAAAGGTTGCTGATCTTAATATTACATTACCAGATCTGATTGACAGGTATGAAGAGTTGAGAGCAAAAACTAAACTGAATAAAGATGAGCAAAGGGAGCTTAATGAAGTTATTGGAAAGCTAAACGATGCTGTTCCGAGTGCTGCTATAGAATTTGATAAATATGGAAATATTCTTACTATAAATACCGCAAAAGTTCGTGAGTTTATTGCAGCTGAAACTGCCAAGCTGGAGGTGATGAATAGAAGTGCCATTGCTGAAGAAACTAAGAACCTTGAAGATTACCGTGAAGAATTGGATTTAGTTCTTGAAACAAGGCAAAGAGGCACAGAGAAAAGGTATAGGTGGGGAACTGAAGAAGATGTAGTATTATCAGATGATCAATTAAAAGATCTTGATAAACGTTCAGCGGAACTTGAAAAGCTCATTTTGGGGACAGAAACATATTTGAATGAAATTACAGGAAAATCGGCAGCCGAAAGGGTGCAACAAAGAGAAGATGAACTGAGGCAGGAAGCTCAGTTTAACAAAATGAGTGAGGTACAGTTAAAGAAATGGATTGAAAATAATCGTGATACTGCAAATGAATATCTTGCCATTGCTCAGAAGGTATATAATAATAGATTTGCCAATGTTGATCCTGATGGGCAGGATAAGGGAAAGAAAAACAAAACAAAAGAGGCGGATCCATTTAAAGAAGAATTGGATGCTTTGAAAAGAAGTCAACAGGAAGAGCTTCTTGTATTAAAACAGAGCTTGCTTGCAAAAGATGTTACTGAAGAAGAGTTCAGGGAGATCTCATTTCAGAAAGAGGTTGAACATATCAACAAAATGAAATTGTTGTATGAAAAACATGACCAGGACACTATTGATTTGGAAATTCAGTTAACTGACAAACTCATTGCAGAATCTAACCGGAGATACACTTTTCTTCAGAAGCTTCAAAAAGAACATCTAGATAAACTGAAAAATCGTCCCAGGGAAGAAGCTAAAGAAGAGGATGATGATAAATGGGTGGCTGAAAGTTATAAGGATAGAAAAGCAGTATTAGATGTTCAGCTGAAAAATGAAATGATAACTGAGAAAGAGCATCAGGAGGCTTTATTTCAGTTGAGAAAAGAATACCTGGATAAATATTTAGAAATTACTTATGCTGCAACTGATAGCATAGCAAATATTTCAAGTGACTTATCAGGCGCAATGTCAAATTTCCAACGCTCTGAAGAAATGGCAGTTGAGAGGAAGTATGATAAAATGATTCAGGCTGCAGGAAGTAATTCACGTCAGGCAGCGAAACTAGAAGAAGAGAAAGAAAAAAAACTAAATGAAATTCGCGCAAAGTATGCCGATAAGCAGTTTATCACAACAGTTGCAGGAGTTATAGCATCAACCGCTCAGGCTGCTATTGAGGCTTATGCTAATGCTTTGAAAATACCTGTTGTAGGGCTTGTTTTAGCTCCTATTGCTGCAGCAGCTGCTGTAGCTTTTGGTGCTTCACAGATTGCCGTTGCTAAACAACAGCGTGATGCTGCTAAGGCAGGTTATAGATCGGGTGGATATACCGGTGCCGGAAAGGATGATGAAGAAGCCGGTGTTGTACATAGGAATGAATTTGTGAACACGGCTGATGCTGTTAGAAACCCACATGTGAAACGATTTCTCGATGTGTTTAATGTGGCCCAGAAAGATGGCACTATTAGAATGCTTAATACAAGTCAGATCTTGGAGCGTGCAAGACTTGATGCTGCATCACCATCAAGACAGGCGGTTTATTCTTCACCTGCACCAACAAATGATTTGGGGCAGGTTGAAACTTTGAACCGTTTGAGCGATACTGTAAACCGATTGTCTGAGAAGCTGAATGATCCCATACCTGCATATACTGTTATCCATGGACAAAATGGATCTCGCAAACGTAATGAAATGTATGACAGAATTATGAAAAATGCACGTTTATAAGGGTTGTTTATTTGTCCTTTTTTCTGAGAACCATCATGCCTAATTTTGAAAGCAAAAAGAAAGGAATGGACAACTTTATTGAACCTACTACTAAGATGGCTGAAAGTGCACTTAATACTGCAGAAAGTATTAGTAATTATGGTGCCATGGTAGTAATTACAGCATTCGCAATTATTCTTTGCACCGTGATGATCATTTACTTCTTTGTTAGCCACAGACGTATGACGCGCAACATGGAAGAACAAAACAAGCGTAATAATGAAGCATTAAGTGTTACTCTTAAAGAATTGAAGGATTACCTTGCTCCTGTATCAGAGAACGCACGATTAAGCACTCTCACTGCTTTATATGCTATTGCCGAAAACAACTTCAAACTAAGCATTGAGAATGTAATAAAGATAATTGAGCAGATTCAGACTGAGAATAATATCAGCAACGAAAAAGCCACTCGCGCCAAGCTATTCAGGTTCATCAACAATATACATAATGAGAGAATTTTGTACTTCAAGAATTTCTCATATAAAGGACACACGGTTGACTACTACATGGACCGAAAGTGGATTGACCAAATGATTGAGGTTGCATTTCCTGAGATATACGATAAGAGTAAGGCACGTACGCGTACGAATATTAAGCAGGCGTATGACAGTATATTTATAGAGTTTAAACAAAATCTACTAACCAAATGAGAAATATAAGCAAAATAATCATTCACTGTTCTGCTACTCCGGAGGGTAGGCATCACACAGTAAAAGATATAGATCGCTGGCATCGTGATAGAGGTTTTGCGCAAATTGGATACCACTGGGTGGTTTACCTAGATGGTTCAATTCATCCTGGGAGAAATGAAAATATTGCCGGTGCTCATACAGTAGGGCATAATTCAGACAGCATTGGTGTTTGCTATATAGGTGGGGTTGACAGTAATATGAATGCTAAAGATACTCGCACTGAAAATCAAAAGATTGCACTACGCAATTTGGTTAATGAACTACTGAAAAAATATCCAAATGCAACAGTGCATGGACACAATGAATTCGCAGCTAAAGCATGTCCAAGTTTTAATGTTAAGACCGAATTATAATTAATATATGAGATATGATTTTATACATATTATTGCTGTTGCTCTTCTTTGTTGTGTTAGCCTTAACAGTTGTAGAGCAAAGAAGGACATCCAAAGAAATGAAGAAACAACTTCAAGAACTGAACGAGTTGAACGATTTGTGGACACGACACGAGTTACTGCAGTTGATGAAGAAAGATCAGAACGAAGCGGATCTGAAGTTGAGCACACTTTCACACGAGTCACCGAATTCGACTCAACAGGTAGCATACGAAAGGTATCTGAAACGTGGCGGGACCGACAGTTATCAAGACTGGATACTAAAGAGCGACATGCACGAACTGTTTCCATAGCTGGCGTGAGTGAAGATATTATTGTGAGTGACACAAGCTCTACAGTTGTGAATGAAATGGTGAAAGTTGATACTGATTCGCGACCAGTGCAAGGAATTGAATGGTTGTGGGTGGTTTTATCGGTTGCTTTAATTGCTTCAGTAGTATTATACATAATCTATAACAGAGTGAAATAATTTGAAATGAGCAAATATCTTGAAATACCAACAATGTGGGAGGAACTGACAGCTGATCAGTTTGCCTATCTCCTTAAACTGGTACATGAAGCCAAACCGGATGAAGTTACCATCGGTGATATACTTCTTAAGTATGCCGATTATCTACTGGGTGAAAGGAAGATTGTTGCTATTGATAGACGTGCTCAATATTATAAATTGGTGCAGGATGTTGCTGAAACGCTTACATGGATATTTGCTGAAGATGAAGATGGTAATTATCTGTTAAACTTTGCTACTACTCAGAATCTGCTTCCTGAAATATATGGTTTTATTGGTCCGCAGTCGCATGGCAGTGATTTGGTGTTTGGTGAGTATCGAACAGCAGTTGACATGATGAATAGATTCACTAATGAAAAGAATCCTTTCTTCCTAGATGCACTTTGTGGTATATTATATAGAAAACCTCTTAAGAAATCAAAAGGCTTGAAGATTGAAGCAAAGATGCGATCAAAGTATAATAAGCATCATGTTTCGCATTATGCAAGAGGTTTTGAAAAAGTGTCTGAACACATTAAATGGGGTGTTTATTTGTGGTTTGCTTATTTTAATAGATATCTGATAGAAGGTGGAGAATTTATAATTGAAGGTAATACCCTGGCATTTGATTCGCTGTTTGATCATAATACAAATGAAGACAATGCTGAGCAAATGAATATCGGTTTGATGAGCATTGTGTTTACGCTTGCTGATACCGGTACATTTGGAAATGCTGAACAGACAGATGACACACTGTTATTTCAGATATTAATGAAGCTTTTGAGTGATAAACAATTAGCTGATAAATTGAAAAAGAATGATAGGAATTAAGCAATTAAGAACTTTATTTCAGGAGGTTGCAGCTGAAGTGAATGCTGAGCTGGATGATAATATGGCTTCATTTAAGGTGAAGAAAATTATTGTTTCTCCTACCGAAAGTCATCTGGTGAAGAAATTGAAAGATAAGGCTGGCGTTGTACTTGCTTTTAGAATGCCCAGTGCTGATTCTGCTATTATTGATGCTGATAATTATGCTGAGCTTAACAAACTTCTATTTTATATTATTGAGAAAGTTGATCCCGGTACTCACAACGATGAGCAGGAATTAGATCATTATAATTCGTTGCAAAGGTTAACATCGGTTTTTAAATTGAAATTAATGGATAGGTTGATGGGTAATGATTTCTGCAGCACCGACAATGAGTTGGCCAAGGGCTTTCATACTGAATTTGAGTATCAGGAATTTGGAGGCTTTAACGGCCTAAGCGTGAGTTTTGATGTTAAGGACTTTTACTTGTAAGTGATATGACTGAATTGTATGTGAATAATGAGCAGGTGGTGTTGCCGGAGAATTTCTCAACAGAGATAATTGAAGGTAATCCTTTCATCAATCCAATTGGTGAAACATCGCTTGATATTACTGTTTCTCTTTTGGAGCCTCAGAATGCATATATATTTGGTTATTTGCAGCGCACGAACTCGCGCAAAGATACTACTCAGTCTTTGCCATGTAAGTTGGTGGTGAATGCTACAGAGTATCATGGGCTTTGTATTGTTCTTGAGTTTAGTGATGAAGAGGTGAGCATCCAGCTGGTGTTTAAGAATTCGATTTTCACTTATGCTATCGATGACGATTTGATGTTACGTGATTTGAATTTGGGTACGGCAGCAATCCCTTCTAATATACCGGCAAACTTCAATCTTACTTATCCGCAAACGGATTTCCAACTTTTGATGGTGTTTGATCCAGACATCACTTATACAGTGTTTAGTGGGCAGGAATTAGTTGATGGAGACCTACTAAATAGGTTTACTTATACATATAATAGTGCATTATCGCGCTATGACCTTACTTATGGACTTGATGGCAACACGGTTGCAATAAAGGGCATGTTTGCAGCTGGTAGTATTGGAATTAAAAAGGTTTTGTATTCTCCACAGCCATACCTGGCAGCAATAATAAGACGTGTAATTGAAGCTTTGGGCTTCCAGGTGGGAGATAATGAAATAGTGAGCTCATCAACCTGGAAGAATGCAATTATTGTGAATAATGACACCTCTCTTCGTTTTGCTAACATGTTACCCGACTGGAGTGTGAAGAAATTCATTGAGCAGGTTCAGATCTGGCTCAATTGCAGATTTATTTACAAACCTACTACTGGTGTAGTGGATATCAGGTTTAATCATTTGAGTAATGAGAATGCAGAGTTGGTACAACTTACTGTTTTGGATGATTTTACCGGTGCAACAGATGAACAAGATCCGGTGATGAACAGGCAACGTAACATAGAATATAATCTTCCGGACACGGATATTTATAAATATACTGATCTGGGTGAGTTGAGATATAAGTTTCAAAACATAAGTACTTCTGCAACTTCATTACCATCGTTAATTAACTCAATGATGACTGTTCATAATCCACATTGGATTTACTTGTATGAGCCTGATGGTAATCGTGTGGACGCAAAACTAATTTTAAGAGATGGAGTACCTGCCTTTGTAGATGAATATAGAATGTTGCAAAACAATCCAGATAAAGAAAGTGCAGACGAAACGCTGGACATTGTGCCTGCAGAAATGTCTCTGATTAAGTTTTTTATTCGTGATCGTATGAATGAAAGCACTGCCAGCTGGATTTGGTTAATGGTACCTGTTGTAAGGAACTCACAAATATTAAGCATGAGTATTGATGGTGAAGAGGACTTTGTATCGGTTGACGATGCAATAAAAGATTCTTCACTGGTATCTGAAGACACAGAAACTAAAGATGTAATGCAAATTGTGATGTTCCGGAATGACCGCCAATACACCGTGCACGGTACAAACGTTGCTTTTGATGGCATGCCGGAAGCTTACACTCGTTATATTTCTGACATTCACCCGGACGGAACCTATCACAAAACAGTGGTTGCCAGTCCGGAAATACAAAATCCATTATCACTGCAATATTTGAACGAACATATATATAGCAAAGAAGCAGAAATCGATGCAACAAAACTATACCGATTCCGCTTTCTCACACCCTTACAAGATCTTGATATTACCGACACTTTCGTGATAAATGGTGAATATTACCGTGCCTTCCAGTTCAATAAAAAGATAAATATTGATGGCATGGAAGAAGTAATTGAAGGGGAGTTTTTTAAATTGAAATAACGAAACATAAATATTCAACAAACAAAATAAAGATATAAATCATGGCAATAGAACTTGAAAAAATAAAATCCTGGGACGGACAATCAGGCACCGGCGCAGATAACAGAGGTGTGATTGATAGGAATTTTGAGAAGGTGAAGGGTGAGTTGGAGGTAAATAAAAATGGAATAGTTAAACTTGAGGACGATTTAAACAAAAAAACATTTGGAAATTGGGCCATAAACAAAGATGACTGGGCAAGTGTAGCAGACGCTGTTATTGATGTAAGCGTAGTTCTCGATAGAGATATAAGAGATATCTCGATTGAAAGTTCAAGATTAACAGGGGGGAATTTTACATTAGCGATAAGATATTCCTATTGGAACGGTTCATCTTTACTATCTGCCGGTGAAACACTAAGCACTATCGTAGGAGAATCTGAGGTTAATCAAGTATCGTTTAGCTCATTGAATTTAGCTGAGATTAATATAACATATATAAAGAGCAAACTAAAAACGACTTCTAATGCAACAAGGATATACATTGATGAAAAGTATATAAAAAGGGATATCCCTGATATCATAAAAAAGATTGAAGGTTACTTAAGACTACAAGTTAGTTATAACTCGATTCTAAGGGTTGATACTACTTCAGACATATTGCCTAGTACATTTAAGATTACGAGGATAAGAAATACGGAGTCTGCATTTTTTTATGTAGTTGTAGAAATAGATGAAGTCCAATATACATTTTCAGGGGATACAAGGCTTTACACAGGCATAGTTAAAGTTCCTATATCAAATTACATAATTTACATTAATACAGATGGGGTAAGCTTAGATAATAATAATCTATCAATTTTTATTGACCCATTGAAAATAAATCAAGTAATTACAGGGATAGAGAGCCTAGTGAATGCTAAAATTATAGGCACTGGAGATAATATAATAGCTGAGTTGACTGAATCTAATATAGAGGATGAAGAGATTTGGGGGTCTGGCTATATAAATCTATCTGGGAATATAGATGTAGCTGACAATTGGAGATACTCGAAAAAGTTATATCATTTACCCGCAGGAACATACAACTTTAAATCTTTTGTAACAGGTAATGCAAAACATATAGGAATGAATAAGAGAGGTGAAATTAATCTAACTGTGAGTAATTATAATGTAAATGTCACTCTAACTGAAGATACATATGTTCGTTTTTCACATCCCATTAGTTCTGCATTATCAGCACTTACAGTTACATCAGGTACTTCAGCTATAATTAACCAATCATCAGTTGATGTGGTAAGAGCAGGTATTGATGCTCCTTTAACAAGTAAGGCATTAAGAGGATTTGTAAAAGATATTTATATCAACACTATAACTCCGCCAAAACTCCCACACCCAATTATAACTTTTTGTGCAGACGATGGTATGTCGTCAGACGAGTGGTTTATTGATGTCTTAAATGAGAAGAGGGTAAAAGGCACATTTGCAGTTCCAACCAATTCCATTGTTGAAGCAGACCCCATAAAATTGACACCAGCTCAAATTATAGAACTCTACTCAAACGGTCATGACATAGCAAGCCACTCTTACAGCGAGGTGAATCTTACAACTATCCCCCTTGAGGATGTTGAATTGGAGATGATTAAAAGTCAGCTATTTATGAAGCAATTTGGTATAAAATCAACAATATATGTTCCAGTTCAAGGAGGAACAACTGGGGATATTAACAATATAATTAGAAGATATTTTTCCGCAAGTCTAATAACTGGAACAAGAGAGGAAAGCCCTAATATTCCTCCCCTTAATCCAATGAGGATCATCAGGAGGAGCTTTGATGCTGGAGTAAATAACACTTCTATGATAGATGTGTGTAAAAATGATGTCGATTTAGCTTTAGCTACCAAAGAGTGGCTGGTTTTTATAACCCATCCAGGATATATTGAGTATAAATTTTCATCCGAGGGAGCGCAAATGAGAAGAGACGAGCTTGGCGAATTAATTGATTACATTAAATTACAAAAAATCCCAATACTGACTGCAAGTAGTGCCTACGAATATTATAAAAATATCATTGATTACAAGCACAAGACATCAGCAGATCAAATTCAGATTGGAATGAATGGGTTATAAAAAATTCAATTACTCTTGTCTAGATCTTTATCTTCCGGATTATCAACTAATATGACAAGTATGAATTTTTCTAATAATTTAGAAGCAAGGATTTTCACTTCTTTTGAATTTATTCTAATATTGTCGAATGCTAAAAATACAAGAAATGCTTGCATTACAGCATAGTCAATAATTTCATTATTCAATACTGTTCTATTATCTAGAGTTTTGATTGAAAAAACAATTATGAAAATAAAATACAATAAGTATATTACAAATCTTACATTATTTATATTAAACAAGTATTTAATTAGATCAACTACCTTCTTGTTTTGCTCTACTAAATAACCTTTTTGGACAGCAGGGTGGTATTTATTTATAAAGTTCAAAATGTTTTGATGAAATGCCACTGCAATAATGGATGAAGATGAGAATAATATAAATGTAGTCATTTCTATAGGTATTTCCTTGATTCCATTAATTATATATATAATAACTACTTGCATGGAAATGGAACAAAATAAATACATAATAAACCCCATAGAAATGATCATAAAAGGGCCAAGCAGTTTTAGCAATAGTATTAATGCTGCTATTGGTGTTGAGAGTACAAATATAAATATCTTGAAAAATTTGTTTCTGGTGTTATTAAACTTATTACCAATCCATAAAGCAAGGAAAGAGTAGGTGAAAAAAGCTATTAATGCAAGAGCCATCTTTGCACCACTAAAATCAATATATTTAACTAAACCGTACATTATTAAACAAAACACTGCAAATCCAAGAAGTAGGAATACTAGTGCATTAATCTCTTTATTTTTCATCTAAGGGTAATTTAAATCAAATACAATGTTAAACGTTTATAAATCATTATGCAAACCCATCAAAACACTTAACCCCCTCCTGTTTACTTTCATCCAACACATGGGCATAGATCATTGTTTCACTCAGTGAACTATGCCCTAAAATTTCTTGTAAAGCTGTGATATCTTTTGTTTTTGAAAGAAAATATGTTGCATAAGTGTGCCTTCCGGATTTGTGAGTAATATGTTTATTTATCTCTAATTCTGTGGCTATCTCTTTTAAAAAACGATTCATTGTTTGATCCGCCGGTAGGCCTTGAAATATTTTACCTTTTTTTCTGGTGCCAACGACATTATGCACAATCATTTTGAGTGGTTCTGAAAGCGGAATCACAATCGGTTCTGGTTTTGAATTTCTGTTTTTCACACGATAATATACAAATGAATCGTCAGAGAATTGTTCAAGTGTTATATTACGAGAATCTGTTACGTGTAAAGATGAAAAGCACATGAACAAGAAGAACTCCAGGGTGCGATGATATTTATCTTCAAGTACACCTGTTTTATATGCATCAACAAGTATTTTCAGTTCATCTTCTGTTAGATATGTGAAGCTGGGTGTACCTCGTTTAATTTTGAAATTTGCAAAAGGGTTTTCATCCATGTAACCCATTTTATAAGCTGCCAAAACATACTTCTTAAAGATTGTAAGATTCTTATGAACTGTATTGTCACAGTTTTTTAGATCTTTCTTCAGATAAATAAAGTATCTATTGAGCCAGTCTTCTGTGATATCATCAAAATGCAAGCTTGGTTGAAAGTCTTCAACTTTTTTCAACACAGTTTTATGAGTGTAGTTTGTAGTAACCTCATTTCCGAAATTGATATTTCTTTTGTTTGCTTTAATGAATTCAAAGAAAGTTGAGTAATCGGATGGGCGGTTGTAAGCGCGCAGGAAAGCATCGCGAGTGAGTGTTTTATCCCTAAGACGGTATTTGACAAACACGTTGTTTATCCTTGCACGGATATTTTCAATTATTCGATTCTTATCGACATACTCGGGATCAGATCCCTTCACGATCATTTTCTTTTTATCCCAGTGCTTTTTCTCACATCTGACTTTTGAAGAGAAGTGTACTCTTTCGCTTTTCACATAAAAGCTAAACCAAACGATCCCTTCTGAGGATGATTTGTATTCGCGGAGGTAAATATTCAATTTCACCATGGCGACGGTATATTTTCGAGACAAATTTCACTACCGGTAGGTAAGCGGTTTGTGTCATTATGGCAATGGGTGGTTTTTCTATTTAAGGGTAAATCTTTGCAAGTGTCGTTTTCAGCGAATCCGGCTATTGCCAATTTGACCGAATCAAAGATGTTGGAGGTACCTGGCGGATTCGAACCGCCGTAAACGGTTTTGCAGACCGACGCCT
>ENA-UOOK01001068-UOOK01001068.1-fermentation-metagenome-genome-assembly--contig:-NODE-1068-length-36600-cov-31.260419_pt1 | contig 36600 bp, 33 predicted proteins | sample MGYA00245777_ERZ724023 | MGnify/ENA primary metagenome ERZ724023 (study PRJEB28704, sample SAMN03018312) | fermentation metagenome | biome: anthropogenic terrestrial biome; feature: soil...
ATATTCACCGGAGGATGTAACTGTATATTTTCCCACGATTTGACTTGTTTTTTCCCCCGGAGCAGTCCACCGCAGGGTAATCTCCTGCTTTCCCGCGATGTACGCAAATACCGTACCTTGATTGAGCGTCACATTGCCGGAGTTTCTGAAACTGATTTCGCTAGAGATGTCCTTTTTTTCGCCGCCTACAATAGCCGTCGCTTTAATCCCGGTTCGGTCAAATCCCTCGCCAACCGTATATTCGGTTTTTGTGGGGTATGACAGTATGGTCACAGCTTCCGCCGCAAACGCCGTTGTCGGCAGTAGGGTAAGCGCCATACACAGAGTGAGCAGTATGCCCATAAATTGCTTTTTCATAGTTTTCCTCCTTTTTGATTGAACCGAAATAACATTTATTTCTCCACGTTCAATCTATCAGAAATTTCTCCCAAAAACCGTCCGCTGCATGAAACATGATTTTGGCGGTTGGTTTGTAAAGTGTAGGCGGTGCAATTAGTCCTCGGTGTAGGGCGACACGTCAGGCTCGATCCACGCTTTGCCGTCGCGCCAGTCCACATCGAAGTCAAACAGCTTTGCGATGTCCCGCAGCTTGATATAGTTGTTGCCGCCGATGCTGTATGCGGGCAGCGCGGCTTCCGCACCGTTTAACATAAACTTGGTGTTGGTGGGTGTTGCCGTAACGATGTTGGTGGGTGTCGGCGCCGGAGCGGGTGTCTGTCCGGATGCTCTCCCAGAGGACGTTAGGTTCTTCGGCACGGCCGAAATGAGCGATTCCACCCTATCTAAAAGGCCACTCCATTCACCTAACCTCAAATGTTCTGCTGCCGCCCAATGGATGGTTTTGTATTGGAGAGCCGCTGCCTGCTCCCATGTTATTTTGGCGTTTGCGCTTGTGTCGCCGCTGATGGCAAAGCTCTTGATGGTGTCATTGGTGAAAGCGGAAAATTTGGTACTGCTCCTGCTTTTGTTATAGTCCATGAGCTTAATTAAGTAAGAGGTAAACTCCCCGTAGGTGGGATTCGCACCCCAATTCATATTTTTATCAGTAAAGACACCCCAAGCGTAACAAAGCACAATACTGCCCCTGAATTCCTCAGCTTGCCCCCCTTCTTTGCGCAAACTCTCATGCAAATCTTTCGGACCTTCTGCAGGGTAATGGTATCCTAAAATACTGAACGCATCCCAGAAGAACCCCGCCATTTCAGCATTGCTGATGGGTCTGCTCCAGTCCTCAAACGTTATATCGGTATAGTTGGCTATGTATTCGGACAGGACAACCCCCGCTCCGTCTGGATATCCTTTTTCCGCAGGACGGACCATCATTTTAGGATTCTCGGAGGGGCGCATAGCAACACTGTTGCCAAAGGATATCCGCCATAAATAAGGTTTGTCTACAGCCGCGACCCGCGTGCCTCCCGCGCTCACTTTTGTCAGTCTGGCAGCCCACATATAATACGCTCGGCCTTCATGCTTCACCTTCGCCCAGTCGCCCTTGATCTCGGTAACTTCCAGAATGGTGCCTGCCGGCATTTCCCCGATAATTTCTCCATTCGGACTGGAGCGGTAGACCGGGTTCGTCCCGACTTTATACATCGCTCTGTTATCTATTTCGCCCGCAATTCCCAAATAGCGCCCATCCGCCATTTTTATGGTTATCTCAGCCCAGTCACGGTCTACAACGCGCTTTTTCTCAACATAAAATTTCGTGGCCCTTCCTCCTGTGCGTAAGAATGCCTTGCCTGCGGAGTCGATATTGATAAAAGTGTCGTTCCCACCGGCGTACATCAGACCGCCACCGCCACCGCCAACCAGCTGGGCAACTTTTTTGACCAGGTCACCGGCTTTCAACCCGCGCTTGATCAGGTCGGGTGTGACAGCTGCTATCAGGGCAGGTTTGTCATTAACTACAGTAGCCAGCACCACCACACCACCACTGGGGTGTTTTTGGCGGAACTGGTCTGCCAAAGAACGGAGGGCGTCCATATCTGCATTGGGAATCTGCGTAGTAAGGACTGAAACACCTTTAACCTCCCGAACGTCGTCTAGCTTTTGCTTGAAAGCCTGGTTGGCAGCTTCGGCGCGCACTTTTTCAAGTTCACGTTGGGTTTGTTTGAGGTCTGCTTCCAAGGTTTCAACTTTGCTCAAAGTCTCTATTGGACTGCTTTGCAGGAGGGAGGCAACCTGGTTGAGCTGGTCCACTTGCTCGCGCGCAAAATGGTAGGCACCCAAACCGGTGACCGCCTCGATGCGTCGTATGCCGGCAGCTACGGACGATTCAGAAAGGATGTAGAATGAGCCGATTTCCGCTGTGTTTTCCACATGAGTACCACCGCACAGCTCGTACGATATGCAACCACGCTCATCCGCCACCTCGATGGTTCTCACAGTTGAGCCATATTTCTCGCCAAAGAGGGCAGTAGCCCCGTCAGCTTTTGCCTGATCCAGCGATTTGATCTCTTTTCGTACCGGATATTCAGCGGCAATCATTTCGTTTACCAGCTCTTCAATTTTGAGCAGATCGGTTTTTGAAACTGCGTGCGGATAATTGAAATCGAAGCGCATGAGCTCAGGGTCGACCATCGAGCCAGCTTGATGCACTTTTTCGCCCAATACCTCTCGCAGGGCAGCATGAAGAAGGTGTGTGCCAGTGTGATTGCGCATAGTTGAGCGGCGTGAGGGAAGGTCAACTTTAACGAGGGCAGCGTCATCCACCTGGGGTATGCCTTGACTGACTTTCCCGGCGAGCATGATCAATCCGGTTATCGGTTTGAAAGTGCGTTCGATTTCGACCTCCCAACCCTGAGATTTCGTTGCATCGTTCGCAATGACAGTGCCTTTATCACCAACCTGACCACCGGATTCAAGGTAAAGAGAGCTGCGTGTCACTACCAGTTCAACTTCATCGCCTGTCTGGGCTGACATCACAGGTTCGCCATTCTTTAGGATCGCAACCAGTCTGCCCGAAGTATCAAAAGAGGTGTAGGGGTCATAAATAACGCCTTCAGAAGGCAACTTGCCCTGTGCTTGCAGATCGCTCAATAGCCCGGTATAAAACTCGACCTTGTTGCCATTCATTTCGGCAAAAACTGAACCCTTGCCCGAAGCCTGACGATGAGCTTCCATCGCTTCATAGAAACCGGGTTCATCGACGCTCAAATTGGACTCTGCCAGGATGTCGCGCGTGAGTTCCATCGGAAAACCGAGGGTGGCATATAACTCAAATGCCCGTTTACCATCCAGAACTGCCTCACCTTTGCCTTTTAACTCTTCAATATAGGTTTGCAGCATGGCAAAACCACTGTCAAGGGTTTCAGCAAAGCGTTTTTCTTCGTTGGTCAGGGTTTCTTCAATCAAACCCTTGTTGGTGAGCAAATCAGGGTACGCTCTGTAATAATTTTCAATAACCTTGGCAGCAATTTTTGCCATGAAAGGTTCATTGAGGTTGATTTTCCGGGCGAAGCGAGCCGCACGCCGGATGATCATGCGGCAAACGTAATTTCTCCCGACATTGCCGGGGATAACCCCATCGGAGATCAGAAAAGTCGCCGCCCGTACATGGTCGGCAATTACCCGGTAAGCTGTCAGATTTTCCTGGCGCTCCAGGAAGGTTTGACCAGCCAGACGTTGGGTCTCATCCAGCAGTGGTTTGAGCAGATCGGTTTCATAGTTGCCATTGACACCCTGGATAATTGAAACAATTCGTTCAAAGCCCATGCCGGTATCGACATGGCGCTTGGGCAAGGGTTGAAAATCAGTTAGGGAGGTGCGGTTATATTGAATGAAAACGTTATTCCATATCTCGACGATACGGCTGCAGTCACCGTTCACCTGGCAGATATGCCCGGGAACATCCTTCATATTGCAGGCATCGGGTCCGAAATCGTAATGAATTTCACTTGATGGTCCGCATGGTCCGGTCTCCGCCATCTCCCAGAAATTGTCTTTGCGACCGCCCGTTACCAGGTGGGCAGGGTCGAAACCAGGCTGCGCCAGCCAGACACTGCGAGCTTCCTCATCGCTGGGCAGGTCACCCTGGTCATCCACGAAATAAGTTGCGTATAGCCGTGTAGGGTCAAGCCCCCAGACCTTAGTGAGTAGTTCCCAACTCCAGCTGAGAGCTTCTTTCTTGTAATAATCGCCGAAAGACCAATTACCCAGCATCTCGAAGAAAGTGTGGTGGGTGTTATCACGGCCAACTGTATCGAGGTCATTGTGCTTACCAGAAACGCGCAAGCATTTTTGGGAATCGACAGCACGGGTATAGGGGCGGGTCTCGGTGCCCAGGAAGACGTCTTTAAACTGCACCATACCGGCGTTGGTGAAGAGAAGGGTGCTGTCACCACCCGGTACAAGCGAAGCACTTGGCACGATCGTGTGCCCGCGTGCAGCGAAAAAGTCGAGGAAAGATTGACGAACCTGGTTGCCGGTTAGATACATAAGAATACTCCAGAGATAATTTAATTAACTAAGAAATTATACTTGATTACCGAGGCGAAAATCCACCCTGGATTGTTTACGGACTTGAGGCGGCTAATTTTCAATAGACCAGCATTCATAAAAGAAAACTGGAAAGATGGGATTACGTTTTGGTGATAAGATAATTCTTCTAATACCATGACTATCTTCCGACGTCTTTCTTTTTCGATTTTACGTTCTGTACTGACATTAATACTCATTACAGCGTTGCTCTATGCCACTGTCATGCTCACTCCGCCGGAAACTCTTGCTTCTCTTTACATGCCAGAAAGAACATCTCCGCGCATGACGGAAGAAATGTATGAAGCATTGCTTCAAAACATGATTGAAAAATATCATTTAAACGACCCTTTTCCGGTGCAATACGTCGCCTGGGCGGGCAACCTCCTCAGGGGTAATTGGGGTTACAGCCCCAATTTGCAGGAGAATGTTTTCACTGGTCTAATGCGACGGGCTCCAGCTACCCTGGAATTGACCTTTTATGCAATACTCCTTTACTTTCCATTAGGACTGCTCAGTGGTGTTATGGCTGGAACCAAAAAAAGTGGCTTTGCTGACCGATTTTTCAGAGCTATAGCCTTTATTGCAACCTCACTTACTCCGATGATATTGGCCATCCTCATACTGGTGGTTTTCTATATCACGATGCGTTGGTTCGCCCCCGGACGTTTGGGAACCGCCTTCGCCCCGATGATCGAGGCTGATGGCTACAAAGCGTATACGGGTTTTCTCACAATCGACGGCTTGCTGAACAAGAATCCGGCACTTTCTCTGGATGCGCTTCGCCATATTGCCATGCCAGCACTTACACTGGCTTTTGCTCAATGGGGAATTTTAGGTAGGATCACACGAACAGCGGTAATCGAAGAGAATCAAAAAGAATATATTATCGCGGGAAGAGCCAGGGGCTTATCCGAACAGACGCTTGCATGGCGTTATGCCTTGGGAAATGCCGCCGGACCTGTGCTGACACACACTATTCTATCTGCGGCATCCTTGATGACCAGCGTTTTCATCGTGGAAATCATCTTTAATTACCCGGGTCTTTCTACGGTGGGTGTGAAAAGCCTGGCATTCATTCCTGACGCGCCCAGTGCAGTAGGTTTCTCGATTTATAGTACAGTGCTTGTATTGATTCTGACTACGTTGCTGGATTTCCTGAAGGTGATCTTTGACCCCCGCCTGCGGGAGGAGTCCTGATGGGCATCACCCGAAAGTTTTTTTCGTGTTGGCAGAACTGGATAGGTCTATTCATTATCCTTGTTTTTGTCTTAACAGCCCTGTTCGCTCCTTTGCTCTCTCCCCAAAATGCAGACACGCAAGATGTTGTTCAATCCTATTCAAGAGTACCTCAACCCCCAAGCCCAGAAGCGCCTTTGGGCACATTACCTGATCAATCCAGTGTATTTGATGCCCTTATTTGGGGAACGCGGAATGCAATCACATTTGGTGTTGGAGTAACTGCTATTGTTTTTCTAATTGGCACGCTCATAGGAACCATTGCTGCCTTTTTTGGCGGCAGGGTGAATACAGTGATGATGTGGATAGTCGACGGTTTTCTGGCATTTCCTATTATTGCTGGGGTGGTTCTCTTTCAACAAATCAATAACAATTTATTGGTGAATCTATTGGAAAGTACAGAATATGCTGGCTTCTATTCGTATGTTGTCAAAAATCCAGCTATATTAAATAGTATCAAACCTCTTTTTAGTCCGTTTATGAATATGAATCCGACAGCGCTGGCGTTTGTTTTACTGATGTGGATGCCTTATGCCCGCATCATGAATGCCTCGGTTTTACGCATCAAGCAGATGGAATTTGTTTCGGCCGCCAAGGTTTCAGGAGCAAAGAAATCTAGGGTTATCTTCCGCCATCTGATTCCCAATGCGATAGCACCGGTTTTGGTCCTGGCTGCAAAGGATGTTGGCGCATTGGTTGTACTTCAGACCACATTCTCATATATCGGTTTGGGTCATCCCACGCCTTGGGCTTCGACTTTGCTTTTAGGGAAAGACTGGATTTTTTCTCCAAAAGGGATAGTGACTTATTGGTGGGTTTTTCTGCCTGTTACCCTTGCTCTGATATTATTCGGTGTTGGCTGGAACTTGCTTGGAGATGGCCTGATCAACGCCATGAATCCCCGGACAGAAAATAAACAACCTTCATCGTTGAATTTCCTTAGGAAAAATTCCTAATTAAGTATGATTGGCAGGATACTAAAAGAGAGCCCTCTTTCGAAGGCTCTCATGATTCTTGTTTAAATACTTGGATTTCTACTTTTTTCGGATTAACGGCAAATACAAGTGATCCGATGCATATCTGTAGTAGTAAATCCTCAAGTAATCGATCCGGCTTCCTTCAGGGATTTTGAGGTTGATGTTAAAAATTTCCCAAGGGTCCCCAGACACCAGGTAAATACAACCGCCTGACCCATCAGTCCGCCACTCAACACTGCCACCACGTGGGAATAATGCTGAACCGGCAACACGAAAGTAGTGGAAACCTGACTCATAATTTCCTCCGCCAGTTGGGAGTTTATAGGCCACTCGAAGTCCACACACATATAGTGAATTTCCGGTAATGAGAGGTCGCCAGTTGAGGACATAGCTTTTGTTTGCCGTATCCACCACCTTGCCTATATAGGAACTTAATTGAGTACTATATCCAAAGTATTTCCCGTAGGGCAGGGCAACGAGGTCCTCGAAACCACCAGCATCATTGTAAGAAGTGATCCAAGAGTAACCAACATTTGCCTGGATTTCTTGTTCACCTTCCGGTATAGACTGTGCTTTCGCTTGTGGAATGGAACTGAAAGCCAGGAGTGAGCTGAGCAGGACTGTGGCAAGTAGACATGCCAATAGCGGACTCGCAAAGAATTTTCTCGTTTTCATAGTTCACCTCCAGTTTCCATAACTACTATTAAGGAAGCCGGTAGGCGACACGAAAACCACACAACCGCATAGTCTGCCCAAGTTGGTATGGGCGCCAATTCAGTAGGTATGAGAAATTAGTTGAATCTACGATATGTCCAAGCAATGCGCTCAGAGTAGTGCCATATCCTGCGGTCCCAGTGGATTTTACCGTCGTAAGATCTGTCAATGAACCTGTGTTGTTGTACCTGGTAATCCAAGAGTAGGAATCGTTAGCGCTCGTGTCATAATAATAAAGTCGCAGGTAATCGATTCTCGCACCATTGGGGATATCCAGGTGTACATTAAAGACCACTGACGTATCGCCTGAACTAAGCACAGCACAGCCGCCTGAACCGTCGGTCGTCCAGTTTACTGAGCTGTCGCGGGGATGTAAAGCAGAACCTGCAACATGGAAGTAATAAAAATCACTCCAGTTTGGGTCAGCATTGAGACTTCGTTGATCGGGATCACCTTCAGGAATTAAAGCTTCCCAATCCACTGTTTCTGCCTGATCTTCTCCAGTTGGTGGAGCGTCGATCTGCATTGCCTCGGGTACAGGACCAATATAGCCAATATCATCGGGCTGGAGTTCAGTAACCATCAACTCAGCTTGCCCGGCGATGATATCACCTGTGGCGCTGGGTTCAGCGATGCCGGCTTGTGTATCCAATTCTCCGATACCGTCACCACCTTCATCCAGTCGATTGGTTTTATTCCCTGCATCAAGCAGCAACTGGGGCTCCACCCCCGGTTCGGATGACCAGGGCCAGATAATATCAGAAGCAGCTGTCAAAGCAGTCAAGCTGAGCAAAGCCACCATTACAAGGGCTATAGCCCAGCTGACCTTTTTCATTCTCGGTTTCATATTGAATCTCCTTTTCAGTTCATTTTCGATTAATCGATTATTGTTGGGAAGAAGTTTTCACTTCTTCCATGACGATGGTCCCCCAACGAGGAGAGGTTTGAACATTGACTGTGTGTTAGGATTTTCTCCGCTTACAGCAGGGAGAATTTTGGAACAATCAAAGATTGTTAGATAACAATATTATACGAATTATTATCTGAAGTTACAAGTGCTGTATATGGCTTTTTTTAACTAGATTTTACATGGAATAATTCCATATTTGACTCGCTCTATACAGACTAAGTAGAAAAAAATTTATATTACCTGACAAAATTTTAGAACATGAAATTTTGTTTGGATGTACTTGCAATTGTGGATGCTGGTAGTCATATATGAGTTAAATTAACAAAACATCCGCCGTGTTTCTCGGCGGATGTTTTGTGTTGATGTAAAGACTGGTTTTATGCAAGCAGTCCTAAAAAGTATGCTGCAAAACCTAATGCAGTCAGGATCAAGACTACCCAGGAAGGATTTACTTTCTTATTCAGCAAGTACCAGATTCCGATAATGATCGCAAAGGGAAGCAGATTTGGCACTAAGCCATTCAGGACGTCTTGTAACACAACCGAGGTCTGGCCGACATTAATAACCACAGGTGTGTTGGCAATCACACGAGTCGCACCCATACCACCGATAACAAGCAAACCTAACACGCTGAAGGCATCTGTCAGTTTAACGATGGAGCGACTGCCTTCTCCCAGGATGCTCATGATCGAGTTGCCACCGCGTTTGTAGCCCATATTATATAGAGAACCACCGAGGAGCAGCATGATACCGGCAAACAGTACAAAGAAAAGAACTGGACCGGCAAAACTGTGGTTCGTCAAGGCAAGTGAAACACCAAGTGAAATGCCAATTGGATAAATGATTCCACCAGCTAGACTGTCACCAACGCCAGCAAGAGGTCCCATCAGACCAGTACGTAGACCGGTGATCATTTCGTCAGAAATGTCGGCTCCGTTTGCCTTTTGTTCCTCTAATGATGCAGCGACACCTGGAATGACAGTGCCAACAAATGAAGGCTCAGTATTAAAGAAAACCAGATATCTTTTCATGGCAGAACTGATATCTTCTTTGGTTTTATATAGTCGTCGAATAACCGGAACCATGGCAAGTAGATTACCAGATGCCTGCATTCGCTCATAGTTGTAACCAATTTCAGCACCCAAACCGATCAGCCAATGTTTTCGTAGATCTGCTTTGGTCAACCGTGTGGTCAGTTCGACGCTTGGAGTTTCTTCAGGGAGCTCATCAGAAACTTCCACAGCTTCGTTCGATTTTTGAGAGGAGAAGTAGTAAATAACTGCAACACAGGCACCCAGGATTGCCAACGGCATGATGCCAAGGTTGAGATAAGTAGTAAGGAAGAAACCCAGGATAAAGAATGGGATCAAATTTTTCTTTCCCAGGTATTTCAAAAGCATAGCAACGCCCAGAGCTGGGAGTAAACCGCCAACTACAGTGAGGGCATTGACTACATTCTCGGGGATACGCCCCATCATTTCGACGAAGAAATCTCCACCAACTGCCATCAAAATGAAAGCAGGGATACCATTAATCAGGAATGCAGTTAGTTGAGGTAACAGAGCGGCATTGACCCAAACCTTATCCAACTCGGCGTTCTCAGCATTTTTGTCAAGCCTATGCACCCAAACAGAATTGATGGTCATCATGAGCTGGAACTGCAGGACGCCAAGCAGACCAATCGGGATCGCGAAAGCCACAGCCAATTCCGGTTCAGCGTGGGCTAGAATAGCCAATGCTGTTCCATATACACCGGCGATACCAATATTCGATGGCATGGTACCCCCAGCTGAAATCCAACCGATATAAACCAAGTTGATTGTCGCACCGGCCAACATGCCTAACAAAGGCTCTCCAAGAATGATACCGACAATGGTACCGTTGATCAATGGATAGCAGAAAGGCCAGGTTACTGGGCTCCAAATCCGGCCAGATGCCAGATTAGCAGCCAATGCAATAAGTAAAGCTTGTACTATGTTCATTTCTCTCCATTCAAAAATTTTTTAATAATCTAAAAGTTGATAATCTAAAATAAAAGAGGATGTTGTTTTTGGTATGCACCTCCTTGTTAGACAAAATCTGATAATGTGTAAATCATTTTTCCAGGACCGGACAACCATCTGGGTCCGTTGATGCCCGTCAGAGCTTCGTCTTCCATGCGAAATGATAGATAAATACTCTCAGCACCTTGTTTTTTATCGTATGGGTAGACACCATTTTCTAGTGCCAGCACCATACCTGTCTCCAATTGGACAACCGAATTGTTTTCTATAGAGGGAAATTCAACGACGCTCAACCCAATAGAATGACCACTGGAATGAACCAGATAATCGCCATATTTTGAGTTCAAAATGAAGTTCTCGATTGCCTGACTAACATCTCCAATAGTGTTGCCATTTTCCATGGCTGCGAACCCGGCATGAACACTTTCCATGGAAATGCGAGCCATATCTTCATAATCATCTGGTAAATTTTTGCCCAAAAACATTGTACGGGTAAGATCAGAGGCATAGCCTTCGTAATGACCGCTAATGTCCACTAGAACGATCTCACCAGGCTGAACAACTCTCGATGTTGCATAGCTATTAAAGGTACTGTATTTATCGGCCCCACTGTTTACAGTGAGGTAGGAAATTTTATCGATCCCACCTGCACACATTCTTGAGGTTATACCTGAGGCGATCTCTTTTTCTGTAGTTCGACCTGGAAGTATTTCCCGAAACGTATCAACAATGGCTCTTTCGGTAATGTAACCTGCCGATTCGATATTGCGGATTTCCCAATCAGTCTTGATCATTCGGGCTCCTTCGATTGCAGAAGATCCGTCAACAAAATCAATCTGAGAGAATTCATCGATTATCTCTTTAAGCAAGGTGAGAGACCATTGAAAATGTTGTCCCGCATTTGCTTCTATCCCCACGCGTTTGACCTCAGCGTTAAGACTCGCAAGATATTTCATAATTCCATCGATGTAATTTGTACAATTCATTACGCCATAATTGCGTGAGGTAGACCCGGAATAGTAGATACGCTCAATCCAACTGGTGTTTTGCACGGTTGTTTTTTCGAGGTAACGCAAGAAAATCGCAGGTTCACCTTCTCTTGGAACCGCAACGAAAACGGGTCTAAAAAGACTGGAAAGATACCAGGAACGATATCCAGTAGCATAATAAATATTTTCTGGCGAGGACAAAAGCAGCATATCTATGCCATGTTTCACCATCTGTTGTCTGAGCTTCCCAAGATGGAGCTCATATTCTTCGAATGAAAACGATTTGAGGTAGGATGTGTCTTGATTCATCATTCTTCCGTCTTCACTAACTTGCTGATATCCACTTCTTTGTCAACAGGTACCATTTGGTAGACAATTTGGACACCTTTTCCGATTAATCTTCGAAGACTCTCCCGTTCTGCTTCGTTGGCGGATACATTACGAATTAATGTCTCTCGTCCCGGTTTGGAACCAATACCTCCTAACACAATTTTTTCCAGGGGCACCCCGTTTTCTGTCAGATACTCAAGAACATCAGGTGTTTTGACAAGAATCATCAAATTTTCAGACTTTTTGGGATCTTCCTTGAGGTATTTCAGTGCATTAGGATTATCCATGACCTTTACGATGATTCCTGCTGGGGCTACGGATTCGTAAATCCTTTGCATTAACATATTTTTAGCCAGATCCTCCGCAACGATCAAAATATCTGTAATTGGATAAGCTTTGATCCATGAAGTGACAACCTGACCATGAATAAGGCGATCATCGATTCTCGCGACGAGTATTTTTTTCATTTTCTATCCCTCTTTCTTTACTAAATCTTTCACAAATTTGTCACAATTTACGATTGTCTGTTTACCCTTAGAAACCAGATCATTTACAACATCTTCGAAAACAAGGCCTTTCTGGTCTTGCATGGACATGGCTTCGAGCAGCATGGGGAGGTTGACTCCAGCGATGTGACTAAACTTATACTTACCAACTATAGTCATCAATAAATTGAACGGTGTTCCAAAAAACAGGTCTGTAAAAATGAGAACGTCCTTATCGGATTCTTCTGCCATCTTGATCGAATTTACGACCTGTCCCAGCATTGCAGCTGTATCGCACCCAAGGGGAATTCCATAAAAGTCAACGTTATCGTTCCTTCCGGAAATTAATTCTGCTGTTTTTTTCAAGCTTTCAGACAAGTCTCCGTGGGTAAAAACGATGATTTTATACATTAATTCTCCTTAAGGTAATCTGCGATTTTTTTAATATACCCACTCAGGTCAGCCTGGCTGGTTCGATCGACGAGAAAAACAATCTTTGAAGCAAATAACAGGAAATCCCAGTTGTTCATACTGAAGGTAAATTCAAAATTACCTTCAGCCTCCTTTGGGCACTGGATGTAGAGAATGTTACTTTCATCAGTTTTCTCCAGGTAGGTAAAGGCAGCATTTCCCACACCTTCAATGTGCAAATTTTGAGAGCTTGCCTCATCTGGCTCGAAGGGAACCTGGCTAAAGACGATCTGGCAGCCCAGATCAAGCAGGTCCCGAAAAATATTATTTAATTTTGTGTATTCACGGCCACTGTTGCTGGCAAGATTGAAGACAGTGGACTTGATAAGCCGCAAATCCAGTTCGCTCATCCTGTTCGATATCTCCGCTTTCGGCAGATCTGCACTAACAAGATTGCCGCTGATGGCAATCAGGATTTCCAAACCATCCTCATAAAAAGTTGTTTTGCTCAAATTCTGATAGTGGACAATTTTCCAATTAGGAAATTCTTTGGAAAGACGAGCCAATTGCAGGTTAACGACACTTTTCTCATCATTTGAAAGCAGACCAACCTTAAGTCTTGACTCCGCCTCGATGATCTCAGTTTGAATATAGAGCATCAGGAAGAGGACTTCAGCTCGAGGGATATCCGGCAAGTCATATTTCCTTGCCAGTATCCAGCTGATCACTTCACAAACGTTCATCGTGATGTGGTATTCCTGAGCATACGTTTCAAGGAACTGGTCGGCGATGCCAAGATTGATCAACACCCGATTGATCATCGGACCGATGTGCTCATGAATACGCATGCAGAAAAGCTCATTTTTTCGCAGATCGATATCGGTTATAGTTGTGAAGGCATCGATAAAATCTTCAGCAAAATCATGGATCATCTGCTGCTTGTTGCCTAACGACAGACTGGACTGACTGAACGCAGGGTCATCGACCAATCCAGTCGCCAGGAAGATATTCGTGATCGTCTGTAAATCACCTTCATCCAATTGGGTGTTGTATCCCTCTTCAATTTCTCTCCAGATTGTCTCAGGCAGGTTTGTATCCCCGGCTACTTTTCGTACTTGTTTTTCTGTTCTTTCAATAGGCAGACCAGTTGATTTTCGTTTGATCAGTACGAGGAGAGAAATGAAAAGGATTACATAATCTTTCTTCCAAATCATTTTCGAGCTATGTTTTTCGATTTGTTCGATTAGCTTTTCTAGAAAATTAATATCAGATTGGTTGATCAGCTGTTCAGTGATCAAGGTACCTTTTCTAATTTCTACAGGGTATAAAATGTTCTCCAGTGGGTAACCATAATCACGGTATTTTGATCCTAAATAGACTGCTAAATCGTTGATATCTTTTTCTGTTCCGTTTACCTTAATTCCTTCTTTATCGATAACAATTTCGACCTTATAGGGATCAAAAACATTGGAGATGGCTTTCAGATCCAGCAAAAGCTGACTACGGCTGATGTAAAGAAGGTTACTGAATGCTTTCAGGGGTATGCAATCGATTGAAGAAAATAACAGGAAAAATGATTGAAGCAGATTTCGCTCTCGACGATCCTGGTAGACTTTATTTGTTTCTAAATAATCTTTTTGGAGTTGGGCAATGCCTGCGGGTGTAGCGACAAGACGAACACCCTTTCCTCGTTTGATGTCGATTTTCGCCCCACTGTCGGCGATGAGCTCTTCGAGGACCGGTAAATCCCTGCGGATTGTTTTTGTTGAGACAGAAAAGTGTTCAGCCAGGACTTCAACGGGTTCGTAACCCTGGCTGCTGACCAAATAAGTAAGTAAGCCTTTCTGTCGCTTGTTCATGTTTTTTGCTTTTAGAGTGTCTATTATTCCTGATCAAAATATACACAAGCAAAAAATGAACGTCAAGAAGGACAGAAATAGTAAATGTCCACATATAATGGGACATTTTTATAAGTTATTAATAAAGAGACAGCCTGACTTGTCCATCAAACTGTCTCTTAATATTTTTTTCAAGCACAATTAATATAGCCGGAATTCGCTCTTTTCTTCCTCAAAGACTTCTTTGTTCAAAACATGAGTGGTGGGGACAAAGTTCATAAAGCCGCGGGTGATCACCAAACTGCTCGTCTTCGCGCCTCCCGGGAAGAAACTGACGCCTTCAAGCACTGCCTTGGAGGTGGTCAAGATTGGTGTAACTGCGGTAGCGCAGAATACCAGATCATCTGCTGGGGCGAGGTCATCCTGAGTGTAGACTCTATCGAGTTCAATGCCCATTCTGATCAAGCGCTCTCTATCAGCATCATCTCTTGGTTTCCAAATTGCTTGCATTTTACCGCCCAGGAGCTTGATGGCGGAAGCTGAAATAACACCCTCAGGAGCAGCACCGATCCCCATGACAGCATGTACACCCACTCCCTTGAAGCAGCTGAACACGCTGGGCATCAGGTCTCCATCCATGATCAACCTCACCCGCGCTCCAGTGGAACGCAGTCTTGAGATCAATTCGGCGTTCCGCGGGCGGTCCAAGACTGTAATGGTGAGTTCAGCTTTGTCGCGACGTTTGAGTGCTTTGGCCAGGCGATTGACATTTTCTTCGGGTGAGAGACGGATATCCACATAATCAGCGGCATCTTTACCAACACATAGTTTGTCCATATAGGTATCTGAGGCATTAACCAACCCACCTGAGGGTGCGGCTGCAAGGACGCAAACTGCGCCAGAATTCAGGTTGGCGGTTGCGTTAGTATTTTCCAGCGGGTCGACCGCAATGTCGATATTTATATGGCCATTACCCAATTTCTCGCCAATAAAGAGCATGGGCGCGTCATCGCGTTCACCTTCTCCAATTTTAATTTCGGATGATACACCAGGGATGCGGTTCAATGAGTTTCTCATTGCATTCACCGCAGCTGCGTCAGCCAGGTTCTTATCGCCATGTCCGGCAGCCCTTGCGGCAGCTATTGCCGCGTTCTCGGTCACTTCCAGCAATTGCCAGGAAAGACTCTTATAAATCTCGTTTAGTTCGTCCTTAGTTTGCTCGTCAGGCATTTCTCTCCTTTGTTAAATTACAAATTATTCCGGGTTTCCGGTAAAAAAATCGAAAATTTGCTTTGTGAGAAAACCATTTTTCCAATCGTAAAAATTGTACTGAGTAAATTCCATTATACTTGCTGCGTTGTTAACTTGAACAAAAAATGGCAAAACCCTGGAGCCCGATTGGTTTTACCTTAAACCTGGAAAAAGGAATTATTATGAGCTACATTGACGATAATAAACTGGCATGGGAAGAAGCCTTTGAGAATCGCTATCCGGGCTGGGGTGAGGGCGTTGCAGATAAACTTGCCAACCAATATCTTCCTTTTTTTAGTGAGGATATGGCTGACGAGCTGAAAGCGCTTAACCTGCAGGGAAAAACCATTGCCCAATTTGCCTGCAATAATGGCCGTGAGCTGCTCTCTGCCATGCAATTGGGACCTGAATATGGATACGGCTTTGATATTGCTGAGAATTTTCTTAATCAAGGACGGGAAATTGCAGAAAAGATAGGGCGAAAAAACGTCGAGTTTGTGGCAGGGAATTTGCTGGATATTGACAAAAAGTACAACAACACCTTTGATCTGATCTTCTTTACGATTGGGGCAATCCCTTGGTTTGAAAATCTATGTGATCTATTTTCTGTCGTCCTTAGGTGCCTTAAACCTGGAGGCAAACTTCTGATCCAGGACTTCCATCCCTTTGTCGATATGCTGTTAATGCCAGGTGAAGAAGGCTATGATCCCCTGAATAAGCTAAAGATGGGCTATTCGTATTTCAGGAGTGAACCCTGGATCGAGAATAAGGGCATGGGTTACATTTCACCTCAATATCAGTCTAAAACATTCACAAGCTTTACTCATACTTTGTCGGCGATAATCAACAGCCTGATTAAATCGGGGATAACTATCAGAAAGTTTAATGAATACGATTATGACCTTGGTATGATCGATGAACTTGACGGAAAGGGCTTTCCGCTTTCGTTCATACTGATGGCCGAAAAACCAAGTAGTGAAGGGGATCTATTGCCCTCGTAAAGTTGACCTTTTTCTACCTCAGTTGGTTACATCGCGGAACGGTGCAAGACCGTTCCCTACGATTTCACACCAACCACCTGGTATATCCTATTGTCGTCGATCACGACTGAAACATCCAGGTACCTAACAAAAATCTGTGATAAATCTTCAGCCGGCATCAATCTGACCGATACCTTGCTGGCAGACCCGGCATGATGTTGGTCGAGCGCGGCCCGGCTCATACTGTGGGCAACCGTCAGCCTGCCTCCTGATGCCAGGAGACCAGCCAACCTTGATACTAATCTCTCAGCATCCGGAAAATGGGGGGAAGAATTGAACACGACCACGCAATCGAATGGCCCAGCTACATCAAGACTTTCAATATCTCCGAGCAAAAAGGAGACCTGCGGTTGCTGATGGTTCCTGGCACCAATCCGAATCATTTCTGGCGAAATATCCACCGCCGTAACCTTTTCCACCCCGCGTTCCAGATAAAAGGGCACCAATACGCCTGTGCCGCAGGCTACATCCAGCACCGTCTTGCTTGCGTTAACTTCTGCATTATCCAGGATGAAGTTGATTATGCCAGTATCCAGGATCTGTCCCTCATCCCAGCCAAGAGCCAGCGAGTCGAAAAAATCGATCACAGCAAATTTGTCGAACAAATGAGGTTCCTCGTTTAGAAAAGTGATTCTGTTTGCGGGCGAAGTTAAAAATCTACTCCATCGTCTGCCGGTATGCCAACGCTCTCTGCAGGGTGCTTTGGTCAGCGTATTCAATATCCCCGCCAACGGGTAGGCCCCGCGCCAGACGGCTGACTTTGATGCCCATCGGCGTGATGCGCTGCTGCAAATAAAGCGCAGTGGCATCGCCTTCCATCGATGGATTGGTAGCGATGATCACTTCTTTGGTGAGCCCATCTTTCAACCGTTCAAGCAGTTGGAAAATCTTGATCTGGTCAGGTCCGATGCCCTCGATCGGCGAGAGCACGCCCATCAGAACATGATACTTGCCCTGGTAAACGCCTGTGCGTTCAATCGCCAGCACATCCAGCGGTTCTTCCACCACGCAGATGGTTTCATCGCTGCGTTCTGACGAGGTACAAATATCGCAGATTTCTTCGCCCTTGAGGGTGATATTGAAACAGCGCTGGCATTGCGTGGTCTCGCTCTTCAGTGCTTCCAGCGCGTCCGCCAGATCAATAGAGAGTGCGTCCGGTGCTTTGAGCAAAAAGAATGCCAGGCGCGATGCCGATTTGGGACCAATGCCAGGCAGACGCGAGAAAGCGTCGATCAGGTTTTGAACCGGATCCGGAATAGCGTGCATAAACTAAAAACCCAGGCCCATTCCACCCAGCATACTGGTGAAGGGTGCCATTTTTTCTTCTGAAAGTTTGCGGGAACTTTCCAGCGCGTTGTTCACCGCCACCAGCACCAGATCCTGCAGCATTTCGGCATCGGCATCTTCCAGTAAACCAGGGTCGATCACAACCCCTTTGCAAACCTGGTTGCCGCTCATAGTGACTGATACAGCACCTCCGCCAGCAGTTTCAGTGACGGTCTCGTCTGCCAGTTCTGCTTGCGCCTGCGCCATCTGCTCCTGCAGTTTGGCGATATGCGCCATCATATTGCCTTGTCCTTTGCCCCCTCCCGAAGGTGCGCGATATCCTTTAGCCATTTTTTTCATCCTTTCCTGCCTGGGTAGGGTCGTTCTCAAGCAGTTCTCCGTTTAAATTGTTGATAGCAAAATCGATCAAATTGACCTCGCTTTTGCCCCCCTTGGGTGCCAAATTGACTTTCTGGTCACCAACTGTGCAAATCAAGTTGATTTCACGTCCGTAAATCTTGGCCAGCATGAAGCTGACCAGTTTGTTTGCTTTTTCTTCCAGGATCCGCTCTCGCAGCAGTTCGCTGTTAAAGTTGAGCACGATCGTATCACCGCTTGCCTGCACCAGTCTTCCCGAGTTTACCACGGCAGCTGTGATACGGTTTTTCGAACCGACAGCGCGTTTGACGCGTTCCCATTGAGATTGCGCAACCTCGAGTGTGAGGGGTGTGCCCGGCACGAAAGACGGATCAGTTTCGATGGTCTCGACTTTTGATGTCCGTGTATTGGTGGAAGACGCTTTCTGCACAGCTGCAGTTTCCTCAATTTCTGAAGGGGATTCCTCTTCCTTTTTCGACCGCTCTCTCCGAACAGGCTGCGCTTCATGTTCCGTTTCAGCCAGGTAAAGCGGCTGGGGAGGGTAAAGCGAGTTGGCCAGCGCTAGCTCCAGACCCAGACCTGGATGCCAGTTCGCTTTCAGGTCGGTGGATGCCTCGCTGAAGGCACTGATGATCGCCACAAGATGTGCAATCTCAAACTGCTCTGCCTGCTGATTCATCTTCTCGCGGGTCTCTGGAGTGAGCTCGAGGTCCTGACCAGCCTGCAGCTTGATCACCAGCAGGTCGCGTAAGTAATCGACCACCTGGCGGGCATATTGGCGCGGGTCGGTACCGGCATCGAGCGCTGTATGAATAATTTCGAGTCCGCCGCCGGTGTCTTCTTTCAAGATGGCATCCACTAGCATGATCACTGATTGACTCGTGGCTGTTCCGAGTACCTCCTGGGCAATTTTTAGAGTCACCGTTTTGGACATGGACGAAAGCTGGTCGACCAGAGAAATGGCATCCCGCATTGAGCCGGTTGCCTGCCGTGCGATCAGGCTGAGCGCTTCGGGCTCGATCTTAATTTTCTCTTTCCTGGTAAGCTCAGTTAATCTTTTAGCAATTGTGGGCACTGGAATGCGGCGGAACTCATGGCGCTGGCAGCGTGAAAGCACAGTCGCGGGGATTTTGTGGATCTCCGTGGTACAGAGGATGAAAATCACGTGTGAAGGCGGCTCTTCAAGCGTTTTGAGCAGCGCGTTGAAGGCGGAGGTACTCAGCATGTGCACTTCGTCAATAATATAGACCTTGAATTTGCCCTGTGAGGGCGCGAAGTTGATTTTTTCGCGCAATTCACGCACATCGTCGACACTGGTGTTGGAAGCCGCATCGATCTCGATCAGGTCCATGAAGCGGCCTTCGTTGACTGCCAGGCAATTCTCGCATTTATTGCACGGTTGAATGTTTTTATCGGGGTCGAGACAATTGACCGCCTTGGCAAGCAGGCGCGCACTGGTGGTCTTGCCGGTGCCTTTGGGTCCGGCGAAAAGATAGGCGTGCGCGACGCGATCGGCGGCGATGGCGTTGCGCAAGGTTTGGACAATATGGTCCTGACCGACAACTTCGTCCCAAAGAGCGGGGCGCCATACGCGATAAAATGCTTGTGACATAAATCTCCCTGCAAAAAGTATTAAGGAACCAACCAACTGGCATGCTGCTGTCCGGTTTGATCAAGCAGTTCAACCTGACTGCCTGATGACCAGAGTGCTTTGTCTGAGTTCCAGTAAAGTTCGATGACCGTATTAGTGCCGTGCTTGGAATAGAGCCTCACCGCGCCGTTCTTGTTCAATGTGAGTTGGGGAAGGTTGAATGTCTCGCCATCAGAGGAAGAGACGGACCAACCGCTCAAATTGACACTCGAATCGCTCTTATTACGGATCAGTATATACTCCACATCCAGGTCTCCCGCACCAAAAACACCTTCGATGCTCAGTATTCCGGCTGAAGGAGGCGGACTCGCCTGGACTAAACCTTCCGACGTGGCTTGCGTCGGTGCGTTTGCCAGCGTTACCGCGGGTGTAAGCGTCGCCTTGGCACCGAGAACAGGAGCTTGCTTTTGCCACAGCCATAAAACCAACAACATTGTCGCCGCAGAGACTACGATGTTGAGAAGTAAAAAAGGGAAGGTTTTTTTCCAAAAGGTCATGATTTCTCGGGTTAATCATAGCATAAAAACGCACTGAAGACGCTCATTTTGCCGACTTGAGATCAGGACCAGGAATGCAACTTTCTAATTACGGCATAGGGGAGGAAGATTTTTTCTTCGCAGATCTGGAGGAGAATCCATATATAAAGTACGAACGAATACCGATACATTCCAGATAATGTTTGTAGACTTTGATATTTTGCCTGAATCTTATTGGATTGGAAACATCAAGATATTTTGTTCGAATCTACTTCGAAATTTTTTTTGCTAAAACTTGGTCCATAATTTAGGCTATAATAATTCAGTAAATGGATGGGCAGGTTCAATCTCGCTCACCCGGGTACCGCAGGTTACAATTCAGACAGATTAATAAAATTAGTTGATAAGTAAACTTTAACATAACGTTAAGATATTTTTTAATCAGATTTAACTAACACGGGTTAATATAATGACAGTTCACGCGACCATTGTTTCTCTCCTTTCAAATAGCGTGGACAGGATCGGATTGTGAAAAAACAATTTTTAGATCGAAACTAAAACAGCTGCAGGTGAGGCAGCTGTTTTAGTTTAAGCTAAGCTTAAAGACAGCAGAAAATGCTTTACGTTGATAGTGATCGCTTCTAAGTGGGATATGCTGCATCAATTTCGTGTGCACCAAAGCAGGTTCCTGAAAGATCCTTCGTAAAAAAGCTCAGGATGACAAGATTAAGCAACAGCCATATCCAGCAATTCACCCAAGTCTTCATGAAACACATACGTTGCCGTTTGATCATAAGGGGTGGGGTCACGGTTGATCAGCACCAAGGCCTTTCCCCTGAAATACTGCAGCAGACCAGCTGCCGGATAAACAACCAGCGATGTTCCTCCCACGATCATCAGATCCGCTTTCCGGATGGCACTTTGCGCCTTTGCCATCACGCGCTCATCCAACATCTCGCCATATAACACCACATCAGGTCTGATCATCCCGCCGCATGCCGGGCAATGGGGTATACCATCTCCTTCCCACACCAGGTCTGTTGAGTAGTCACGACGGCAATTCATGCAATAGAATCGCTGCAGGCTGCCGTGAATCTTAAGCACATTCCTGGAACCTACCGCCTGGTGCAAGCCGTCGATATTTTGCGTTATCACAGTCACATCCGGATGGATGGACTCGAGCCTGGCAATTGCAAGGTGGGCCAGGTTGGGCTTCGCCTCAGGGAAGTACAGATTCTCTCTTAAGTAGGTATAAAATTCCGCGGCATGAGCGATCATGAACGAGTAGCTTAACATCTCTTCCGGGGAGTGATCAGTATGCTGTTGACGGTTATAGAGCCCAGTCGCAGAACGAAAATCAGGGATTCCAGAGTCGGTCGAAACACCCGCGCCACCAAAAAACACGATTCTTTCTGACGCGCTTATCAGTTGTTTGAGGACTACGGCTTCTTTCATTTTTTTCCCTTTACCCACTGAATATAGCTTATTCTGCGCTGGTCTTCCCCATTTTGTTTCCAATTTTATTGAGGGGTGGCAGCCAATTAACAAAAAGAGCGACAGCGATACCAATTAGTGTAGCTACCACACGTTCGATTGTATAACTAAGTGGGTCAGTATCAGATATGTTGATCATGATCACTAGGTAGACAATGGCTGTAATCACCAGTGCACCAGGTTTTTTGATGGCGATCATTATCGCCATCAAAGGGAAAGAAAGTAGTCCGATCAGTAAGTAGAAGCCGATAGTATTAAGCTGTATATCCCAGATTTGCCGTAACAGAATCGCCAGAACGTAAGAATATACGCCTGCGATGATCGTTCCAAGAGTTCTGTCAATTGCTGTTTGCCAGGTTGATTTCAGGGTTGGCTGAATACAGACCACGGCTGCGATGCAGGTATTATCGGGCATGCTGCTGCCGCGATAGAACTCGATCACCAGGCTAATTGTGACAGCCAAAGCAGTTTTAATCACGCGCATACCTGGTGAGTTCTCTTCCAGGTAATTGATAATTTTGCGGAGAAAAATTAATTTTTCTTCAGGTTTTTTTGTTTCTTCGACAAGAGCGGTATTCATAATTCGTTCCTCAAGATATTGAGTAAAGATATACCACAACAGGTGATTTTATGTTTTCAGATTCATTTATCTTGTTATAATGCTTTTGGAGAAACCATGCCCTATCCCACTGCCCACCCAAAAGTTAATGAACGAGCCCGTCAGGTCGTCGGATTGAATCCGATCTTCCTGGACACCGAGACCACTGGGGTGGGGCTATACGACCTGGTGATAGAAGTTGGCATTGTTGACCTTGACGGAAACCTTCTGTATAACAGCCTGATCAACCCGGGCCGACCGATCCCCCAGGATGCCAGCAAGGTCCATGGGATCACGGACGAAATGGTCGCGGATGCTCCTGCTCTGAAAGATGTCTGGGCTGATATTGAAGCTGTTCTGCGGGACCGCGCCATCGGCATTTATAATGCGGAATTCGACTATCGCCTGATGAAGCAATCGGTGGACCATGCGGGTGTGCCCTGGACCATCAAGAAAAATCAGACCTTTTGCATGATGAATATGTTCGCTGCCTGGTACGGAGAATGGAACCACCGGGCTAATAACTTCAGATCCCAGAAACTTGAATTTGCCGGCAATTTCTGCGGGATTAATTTGCCCAACAGCCACCATGCCCTTGATGATGCCAAACTTACCGCTGCACTTCTGCGGTACCTGGCTGATTATGAGAAGCAGTAAAAGCCTGTCAATCCTTACTTTGTGATCCTGAGCCTTCTTCGCGATGCGAAGTGTGCTTTGTAATGATCTTACCTCATGACTTATAAAATTCTACGCTTTCACTCAGAATAATAAACCGCCTGGCATCTTCTTCTCTGTCATCCTGAGGAACGAAGGATCTTACCGCCAACCGCCTTCAAAATGACATCTGCCCTTGTCATTCCCTTATACTCATGGTAATATGAACATGTGAGCATACGCTCATATATTATTTGAAAAGAGATAAAAATGACAGAACTCTTGGATACAGAAACTGCCAGTAAAATTGCCAGGACCTTCAAAGGTTTGGGTGATCCCACCAGGCTGCGCCTTCTTTCCATCCTGTTCAAAGGTGAGACCTGTGTCTCTGACCTCGCAGAGCAGACCGGTATCAGTCAGAGTGCCGTTTCGCACCAACTGCGCACGCTGCGCAGCCTTGGTTTTGTTTCCAATCGTCGGGACGGTCAAAATATTTACTACATGATTGATGACGAGCACATTCAAGGTCTCTTTGACCTGGCTTTGGCGCACAGCCTTCATCACTAACATTGAGCTGATATGAAAAACGAACGCAATCCAACTAACCAACTAAACCAAAATTCCTGTTGCAATGAAAACGGTTGTAGCTGTAATGAAGTATCTGTACTGCACGCGGACTCCAGCAAGCCCCGCAAGAACAGCACCGACCTGAGCATCGGCGGCTATTTCAGTTCACTTTGGCAAACCCCTGACCTGAAAATTGTCATTTTGGGTCTGGCGCTGCTGGTGTTCAGCCTTTTCCTGGACCGCACCGGTCTTCAGCAATACTGGATCATGATCATCCAGCTCCTGCTCCTGCCGATTGCGGGTTGGATGGTTTTTAGAGACGGTTTTCGCACGCTTTTTGTGAACCACCGATTCAATATGAACACACTGATGAGTATTGCTTCCATTGGGGCAGTTGTGTTGGGTGAAACTTATGAGGCGATCATCCTTTTGCTGCTGTTCACTCTTTCTGAGGCACTTGAAGGATATATTAACGACAATGCCCGCGAGATCCTGATGGAATTTGCCGATCTGGCGCCAAAGACCGCCATTCGCTTGAAGGATAATATCGAAGAGATAATCAATGTCGAAAATCTGCAGCCCGGTGATGTCATCGTTATCAGACCAGCAGACCGAATCCCCATGGATGGCATCATCCTGCAAGGAAACTCTTCGGTCAACCAGGCACCGATCACAGGGGAAAGCAAACTGATTGAGAAAACTGCGGGGGAAGAGGTCATTTCCGGCAGCATCAACGGTCAGGGTGCTCTGCAGGTACGCGTAGACAAATACGCCAAAGACAACACGATCCAGCGCATTATCCAATTGGTGACAGAAGCCCAGGAAAACAAAGCTGAGCAGGTCAAGTATATCGACCGCTTTGCAGCAGTTTACACACCAATCATTTTTGTGGCTGCAGTCCTGGTGGCAACAGTTCCGGTTTTCTTCTTTGATCAACCCTTATGGAATGTAGGCGGTTCTTACGGCTGGCTGCATCGCTCGCTTTCCTTACTACTGGTAGGTTGTCCCTGCGCATTGGTCATCAGTACGCCTATCACCATGATCAGCGGACTCACCCGTGCAGCTAAAGCTGGTGTGATCTTTAAAGGCGGCATCCACCTGGAAGGGCTTGCCAATGCCAAGGTGATCGCCTTTGACAAAACCGGAACGCTTACCCAAGGGGAGCCGGTTGTCAGCCAGGTTATGGCAGTGGATTGCGAAGGTGATGCCTTCTGCCCGCGCTGTGATGATCTGGTAGCTCTTACAAGCGCCCTGGAAGCCCACAGCAGCCACCCTCTGGCATATTCAGTCGTTGAAGAAGCTCAGAGGCGCGGCGTTGCCGCTCGCTACCCTGCAGCAGAGGATCTCACTGTCCTGGAAGGCAGAGGGCAAACCGGCATGATCAATGGAAAAATAGGGACAGTAGGAAGCCTGCCCCTTTTCCAGGAAAAGCACATGACCCCTGAGAATATCATCCAGGAAGTATTGAAAGCAGAAAAACGTGGTGAAAGCACCATGCTGGTTTGTTATGGTGAACGCGTGCGCGGTTTCTTGAGCGTGGAAGATGCGGTCCGACCAGGCGTTGAACAGGTGATCAGCCAGATCAAAGCGGAAGGACTGCAACCCGTGATACTGACCGGCGACAACGCTGAAGTAGCCAACAAAGTAGCCAAGCAAATTGGAATAGAAGAGGTCCATTCTGGCTTGTTACCTGAGGATAAGCTTGGGTGGCTCGCCAAGCTGAAAGAAAATTATGGCAATGTCGTCATGGCGGGCGATGGCATCAATGATTCCCCGGCGCTTGCCCGTGCTGATGTGGGTGTGGCAATGGGAGGCGCTGGGAACGCCCAGGTATTGGAAACTGCTGACGTCGTATTGCTCAAGGATGACCTGGAAAAGCTGCCTTTTGCGATCCGCTTATCCAAATTTGTCAATCACCTCGTTCGCCAGAATGTGATTATCAGTCTGGGGATAAAAGCCCTGGTTGCCGTCCTGGCATTGCTTGGACTTACCCCGCTTTGGGTTGCAGTCTTTGCTGATATGGGTATTTCTTTATTGGTTACCCTGAATGGAATGCGTGCGATCAGGTTTGAACCTGAGACTCAAATCAGCGAAGCTTAAATACCAGGTCCCATTCGCCTTCTGAAACTCGTTCGGGTCTTGAGATTGTGGATGAAATTGTGATCCATGACCTTCCTGGTTTTAAGGTATAAGGCTCGCCTTCCGCATAGAAACTGAAAGGCTCCTCGGCTGTCTCAGCAAACCAGGTACCGTAGGTCAGCTTCCCGTCCCGCAGAAAAATCGCCATCTGATTCGGGTCGCCCTCACGCAGATTGACATCGTAGGTACTGGCATTGTATTCGATATAATTCGCCATAATGAACACCAGATTTTCAAACGCGATGGGCTCACCTTCATTATCATAAGTTGGGGCAAGGTGCAGTTCACCATTCTCGTCTTCAACTTCCTGCCAGAGGTGATATTTACCCGTCTCAGAGTTGTAGTGCCAATCCATCACCGAAAAATCAGCATACAAGTAGCTTAATCGCGTGGCAACTTCATCCCATTCGTTGGCCGTCACTGAAAAAGGCATTACTTTAAAGACCGGCGTTCTCGTCTGATACCTTTCATCTTTGGCAATTGCTCGAATTGTGGTGGTATCCGCGTAGGTCAAACCACCTTGGGCAACAGGCTGGGTGCAGATGCCTGGGCAAGGGGTGAAGCCCTGGTAGAAAACACGATCATCCAGGGTGTTATCGAAAACGCCCTTGACCATCGCATCCACAGTCGAGACCACCAGGTCTGCCTGATAGTGCCTCGTGAGGCGCGCATCAAGCAGCTTTCCCGGCCCGAGTGCCCCCACTGAATCGCCATCTTTACTATAAAAAAGTCCCAGCAGCTGGTTGGTTTGCCCGCCGGTGTAGTATTCAAATACCAGATCAGCTTTGTTGATCTGAGAAAACGGACGCACACTGCGCGGCCAGTTGAGTATCTTTACCAGCAGGGGTGTTCGTTCCAGGTCTTCAGTTTCATCCACCTGCAAACCGGTGAAGGGGTTGGTTGTATAAAAGATCCTGGGGGTCACCTCGACAGCCTTTGTTGGAGTAGCGATTGGCCAGGGAGTGGAAGTTGGGATGGGTGTTGGCGTGGCGTTAATGGCAATTTGAGTCAGTTCAGCTTCACGAGAAAGTGCTGTCGGGCTTTTCTGGAGGGTCAAAACAGGCGTGATTTGAGGGGGGGTGCTATGCGGATTCGTAAAAGCCAAAACAATGATCACCCCGCCAATCGCCAGCCCCACGATAGCCCACCAGTATCGTGATAAGAATTTCCTGGTTTTTCCCATCAAGATGATTTTATCACGCTGCGTTTATGGGTTGCGTCTTCTTTGGACGAACATGGCAGGTCGCCCCCACACAAGAATGGTATGTTATATCGGCGACCATGCCAGGTCGCCCCTACACAAGAATGGACCCTCATTCTTCACTCGAAGTGATGATCACTCAAACCATATCAAACCACTAAGTCTCTCTTAATTACATCTTAACAACCCTTTAACCTTTGTCCGTTAACATTACCGGGTAAATAAAATGTGAAAAATTTAGAGGAGAAAAAATGAAAATTATCAAGAAGGTCCTATCTACCGGTTTCGTACTGGTCCTGGTCCTTGCTCTTGTCGCTGCCTGTGGCAAAACTACTGAATCCCCTGCAGATTCAACCACCATTACTATGGCTGGTTCCACAACTGTTCAACCCCTGGCAGAGAAATTTGCTGAAGCTTATGCAACTGTTAACCCCAATGTGCGCGTCGACGTCCAGGGTGGTGGCTCCAGTGTAGGTGTCAAAGCCGCAGGTCAAAAAACCGCTGACATCGGTATGGCTTCCCGTGATGTCAAAGAATCAGAATTCACTGAATTCCCCGTTATCCAGGTTTTCGTTGTTGCGCGTGATGGCATTGCTATTGTTGCCAATCCTGATGTCGCTGTCGACAATCTGACCATTGATCAACTCAAGGGTATTTTCGGCGGCACCATCACCAATTGGAAAGAAGTTGGTGGCGCTGATGCCAATATAATTGTGGCTTCCCGTGAAGAAGGTTCCGGTACCCGTGCTGCATTCGAAGAGATGGTACTCGGCGAAGACGTTTTGATCACAGATAAAGCCATTCTGCAGCCTTCCAACGGTTCCATCCGCACCACCGTTGCTACTACTCCAAACTCCATTGCTTATCTGAGCTTTGGTTACCTGGATGACACTGTGAAAACAGTCTCTGTCGAAGGCGTCGCTCCAACAGAAGAGAACGCAGCCAACGGTACGTACCCCATCGTCCGCCCCCTCAACCTGATCACTTTCGGTGAACCGACCGGTGAACTGAAGGCATTCATGGATTATATGCTCAGCGATGCTGGTCAGGCTATCGTGGTTGAAGAAGGCTACCTCGCTGTCAAATAAATGTGACTGAAGGAATGATTACAGAAAATTATCAGGCGTCTCTGCACACAAAAAGCAGAGACGCTGATATGATTGGAAACGCCAGAGGAAATGAGCAAAAGATGAGCGGACGAATGATCGCGGATAAAACCGTCAAATACATTCTTTTTATCAGCGCGATTCTTTCCATTGTTATCGTCCTGGCAATCGCATTTTTTATTTTCCGTGAAAGTATCCAGGCTTGGACAGAAATCGGTTTTACAGATATCCTCTTTGGCGGGATTTGGCGCCCTGGGCAGGACCAGTACGGTATCCTGGCGATGATCGTAGGCTCGGTTGCTGTCACCGTTGGCGCAATTGTTCTGGGTGTACCGCTGGCTATTGGGTCAGCGATTTTTTTGGGTGAAATTGCTCCCAAATGGGTCCAGGCAATCTTACGCCCTGCTGTGCAGCTCCTGGCAGGTATACCTTCAGTCGTCTATGGCCTGTTTGGCATGGTAGTGCTCGTCCCGATTATTCGGCAGATCAATGTTCCTGGTAATTCTGGATACGGATTACTCGCCGCTTCGATCGTATTGGCGGTGATGATCCTCCCCACCATTACAAGTATTGCCGAAGATGCCATCCGGGCCGTTCCCGATAGCTATCGCTCGGGCTCATTGGCATTGGGCGCAACCCGCTGGCAAACCATCACCCAGGTCGTTTTACCCGCAGGCAAATCTGGCATTATTGCAGCAATTATTCTTGGTATTGGGCGCGCTTTGGGCGAGACCATGGCAATGATCATGGTCATTGGCAACTCAGTTATCTTCCCCAAACCACTCAACGCAAATCCGTTAACTCTTTTCTTATCCCAAGCGCGAACCCTGACAGGCAATATTGCTGTTGAGATCAGTTACGCTACAGGCGTTCATGAAAGCGCCTTGTTTGCTACCGGTGTGGTCTTGTTTGCCCTGATCATCGTTGTCAACGTCAGTGCCCGATGGTTGGTTAACCGTCAATCCAGTATCCAAACGACAAGGCAATAGCGATGATCAACCAAAACATCCAATCCATTCAACATAAAGATTCTGACATTTTTCGAAACCTGAAGGTACGGAATACTTCTCAAAATATCTGGTTCTCGATCATGTGGCTGGCAGGACTTATCACCCTGATTGTCCTGCTGCTTGTCGTTGGTTACGTCATCATCCAGGGTGGCAAGGCAATCAACTGGGAATTTCTGACCACACCACCGCGAGGAGGTCTCTCGGGTGAGGGAGGCATTTCCACAACGCTTGGTACCACGCTTTTCCTGGTAGTGCTTACGCTGCTGATAGCCACGCCGTTAGGGGTGGGGGCAGCCATTTACCTGATCGAATATGGAGGCGAACAAGCGCTGACTTCTCCGGTTATGAGGGCATTGATCGCGATTGCCAACTTCGCAGTCGAGACCCTGGCTGGTATTCCTTCCATCATTTTTGGCCTGTTTGGCTATGCCCTTTTTGTATCTGCCCTGCAACTGGGCTGGTCCCTCTTATCTGCTTCGTTGGCTGGGGCTTGCCTGGTCTTACCTACCATCATTCGCACCACCGAAGAAGCGCTGCTAACTGTTCCGGATGATTATCGTCGTGGCAGCCTGGCGCTTGGTGCTACAAAATGGCAGACACTCCACAAAGTAGTTTTACCAGCAGCTGTCCCTGGCATTATTACCGGCATCATACTTAGTGTCGGTCGTATCATCAGTGAGACTGCCGTCTTCTTTGTGACCCTCGGTGGCAGTGCCCGCATGCCTACTTCGATCATGGATGGCGGTCGCACGCTGGCATTGCATCTTTATTACCTGGCAATGGACACCAACGCCTTCGACAAGGCGATGGGCACCGGCGCAGTCCTGGTCATTATGATCATTCTGATCAATCTGTCAATCAATATTGTTTCCAACAGACTCACCGCGAAAATCCGGGGAGGAAAATGAACACCAAACTTGAGACCATCGATTACAACCTTTATTATGGCAATTTTCATGCCCTGGCGGATATCTCTGTCAAGTTCCCGGAAAAGCAAGTGACCGCGCTGATCGGTCCTTCAGGAAGCGGAAAGAGCACTTTTTTACGAACGTTTAACCGCATGAATGACCTGATTGCAGGAACTAAATATACCGGAGAGGTCTTAATCGACGGTATCGATCTGTTCAAAATCGACCCTGTCGCCCTACGTCAGAATATTGGCATGGTTTTCCAAAAACCCAATCCCTTCCCCAAATCAATTTTTGAAAACGTTGCCTACGGACCACGGGTAACCGGCATGCACGATCATAAGAAACTGGAAGAAATCGTTGAGTCCAGCCTGAGATCGGCTGCCTTGTGGGATGAGGTAAAAGACGATTTGGGCAAATCTGGCCTGGCACTCTCTGGTGGACAGCAACAGCGCCTCTGCATCGCACGCGCCCTGGCAGTCCATCCTACGGTGATCCTGATGGATGAGCCGGCGGCATCGCTGGACCCGATTGCCACTTTAAAAATTGAAGATCTGATCCATTCGCTTTCAGTGAACTATACGATCGTGATCGTGACCCACAACATGCAGCAAGCGGGGCGTGTCTCGGACTATACTGCCTTTTTCTATACTGATGAAACCCGTACCGGTCGCCTGATCGAGTTTGACGAAACCCAAACCATCTTCACCAACCCCAAAGATAAGCGCACAGAAGATTACATTACTGGTCGCTTCGGCTAAGTTGTGATATTGGAGTGATTGAGGCTTTTCCCTTCGTAAGGCCTGCCCAGCGCAGGCTTATTCGCCATAAGGACGCTTGAAGTTGTTTTGAGCGTGCGATTGGCGAAGGTCTAACGATCTTGAATTCTTCCAGATATTCTCCCGTGACATCTTCAAATTTTGGGTTTGTCGCCAGGTTGAATACTGTTGTTGCCCCGTGATGGGTGGAAACTCCCCAGGTAACCGGCAGCATACGGATCAATTTTGTGCGAATGATGCCAGGATGGATACAGTTCACGGTAATATTTGAACAGCAGTAGCGCTCAGCCAACTCGCGGGTAAACGGAATGATCAACAGCTTGCTGTGACAATAAGAAACCCATCTCCAAAAGAAGCGCCCTTTCGGGTCGTCAATGTTCGCCCAAACAAACCGGTGGCCAATTGACGATAGATTGATGATTTTGGAAGGTTTTTTACCTCCACAAAGAGAGATCAGCGAAAGGGTTAACATGAAAGGTGAGATGTAGTTGACTTGCAGCGTTTGCTCAAAGCCATCTTCGGTGATTACCTTTGCTTGAGGGTAAACGCCGGCATTGTTGACCAGGATATCCAGGTGATCAACCTTTTGCCTGAGCTCCTCAGCCATGGTTCTTACCTGGGTGAGAGATGCAAAATCCGCTTTTATGGTTTGGATGTTCTGGTTATCTGTCTCAGCCTTGATTTCCTGTAAAGTGTTCGCCAGCCGTTCAGCGTTGCGACCATGCAAAATAAGGTTTGCGCCGGTGTGCGCAAACATGCGGCTCAACTCTTTGCCGATCCCATCCGTTGCGCCAGTAACCAAAATCGTTTTTCCAGAAAGATCAGGATATTTTTTCATTTCTAAAGCGTGGTTTGCTGTACAAATTCGATTGCCTGGTCGATGGTCTGTTGATTATCCTTGTCAAGCAGCATAGTATGAGAAGCGTTTTTGAGAACGATCAGTTTTTTTTCTCTGGAAGATATGGAATTAATGATCGATTTACCAGTGCTTACCCGAACGGTCTGATCGTTTTCGCTCACTACAACCAGAGTGGGCTGGGTTACCTTGTGAAGGTTTTTCTTCACTTGTTTTTGGAGTTTCAAGAGCTGAACAGCACCCCTCATCGGATAAACGTTATAGCCTTTCCATAATTGATCGTTCGATTTCTTGCTCTTATCCAGGTATTTTATAAAGAACTGTGCAAGAAGAGCGGCATTCAGTTTACGCACTTTCAAGGCAGGCGAAAAAAGCAGTAACCCGGACACCTCAGGGAACCCACTTGCAACCAAAAGGCACAGAAGGGCTCCCATCGATTCGCCGCCCAACCAGACCTGGTCACAAGTTTCGCGCATTTCCAGGTAAGCCTGGCGGACAGTTTTGTACCAATCCTGCCATCTTACTCTGTTCAGATCATCCGGGTGGGTGTCATGCCCTGGAAGAAGCGGCGCCGAAACGGTGTATCCCTCCAGGTGCAGACGCTCTGCCAGCGGTCTGATTTCTGTGGTTGTGGCAGTAAAGCCATGGACGAGGACAAACCCGGTTTTATTCCCAGGAAAATGGAAACTTGAACCGTCGAGATATGGCTTGACGATGTATTGGTTGCTCATTACCCTCCGTTATCAGAACAATTTACGGGAGACCACCTTCGGTCTCCCACTCAAAAGAATGACCGATGGTCATTCTCTACATAGCTTTCTTCGGAGAGGCGAAGTCCAGCCAAGGGCTGGTTTCGCGACTCAGGGGTGAGATGGTTTTCGTCAATATGTCCGGCGGAGATCCCCTACTCCCAGTACTCCAACTTATCAATCAAAGTTTTGAAATTCTTACTCCCCGAAGACATGCTCAGGAAGCCGAAGTTACCAGCCTCATCTTCCGAATTAACCAATATTGATCCCACAAACTGCCGGTTGATATAAAACGTAATCGAATTATCTTCAGCCATGATACCGATCTGATTCGTCTCGCCAACAGGTTTGAGTACGAAGATTTCCTCATACGGCAGCAGGTCGATGGTTTCATTTCCCGCTGTATACTGGCTGAAACCCCATTTACCATCGCAGGTAACGCCCATATAGTAAAAAACACCTGGTCTCTGCCAGCGAATTACCAGACCAAAACGGTCCTGACCCTGGCAATTGGGCATGCTGAAAGTGGTTTCAACGTAACCGTTCTTGAACTCGGGGGTGGTTGTGTACCAGCTGCTCCACCAGGGAGTACCTTTCGAGGTGAACTCAAGCTGACCATTGCTGACCTTGGAATAAAGAAATCCACTCTCGAAATCCCAATAATCGCCGCTGTCAAATTCTTCGACAAAAGCTGCTTCACCGCTCCATGGATCCGTGGAGAGAACCTCAGTTGAGGTAGGGGTTTCAGAAGGCTCTGCCTGGGTAGCGGTTTCCGGGTTGGCTTGAGTTTCGGTGGGTGGAGTTTCTGTCTCGGAAGCTGAGGGTGTGGCAGTCAGGCTTAACTCAGCGGCTTCCTGTGTTTGCGCGCCCTGGGTCAGGATCAGTGCGACGTTGGTCGCTACCACTGGGTCTTGAGAATAATCGGCCGTTTCGGGATAATTGCAGGCGGAAAGCAGCAGCAGCATGATAATAGACAGAAGTATAAATTTTCTCATTGGTCGATTTCCTCGTTTCTCTTACTCTTCACATCAATTCTACCGCAGACCAAAATTGCTTGACTCAGAAGAACACCCTGAATGTTTAGGCGCTATAATTGGGGTGTAACCTTAGCAAGTTCTTTTTGTTAAGCATAAGAGAAAAAGGAAAGGTTTGATCATTATGGACTTATTTACTAAAGCATTTGAATACGAAACTGTGAAGCAAGCAAAGGCTGGAGGTTATTACCCTTATTTCATTCCGTTGGATCGCAACGAAGGAACCGAAGTTATCTACCAGGACAAGCGAATCATCATGTGCGGCTCGAACAATTACCTTGGGCTCACTACTCATCCAAAAGTACGCGAAGCAGCCATCGAGGCGATAAAGAAATACGGCACTAGCTGTACTGGCTCACGCTTTTTGAACGGCAACATGACCATGATCGAAGATCTGGAAAAGAAATTAGCCGAATGGGTAGGCAAGGAAGCTGCTTTGGTCTTCTCGACTGGAATGCAGGTGAACCTGGGTACCATCAGTTCGATTGTTGGCAGAAACGACATCGTCATTCTTGATAAAGAAGATCATGCCAGCATCGTTGATGGTGCCATTTTGAGCGGCGGCAAGATTGAACGCTTCCGCCATAACGATATAGCCCACCTCGAGCGCGTTCTAAAAAGCCTGCCAGAAGAACCCGGTAAGTTGCTGGTTGTGGATGGTCTATTTAGCATGGAAGGCGATATTGCTAAATTACCCGAGATCATTCCTCTTTGCCATAAGTACGGCGTCCGGTTGATGGTGGACGATGCCCACGGGATGGGTGTGCTGGGCGGCGGTCGCGGTACCGCAGCTCATTTTGGGATGACCGAAGATGTCGACCTGATCATGTCCACATTCAGCAAATCGTTTGCTTCGATTGGTGGTTTCATTTCCGGCAAGGAAGATGTGATTGATTACATCAAACATAATGCCCGCAGCCTGATCTTCAGTGCCGCCATCCCACCCGCGAATACCGCCACTGTCCTGGCAGCGCTCGAAATTATGCACGATGAACCTGAAAGGGTGGACCAGCTGAAAAAGAATGGTGAGTTCATGAAAGAAGGTTACAAACAGCTCGGTTTTGACACTGGGAACTCGGAATCACCGATCATCCCGATCATTATCGGTGACGATGCCCTCACTTTCAAAGTTTGGCGCGATTTGTTTGATAATGGTGTCTTTGTAAACCCGGTCATCTCGCCTGCAACTGCACCTGGCCGTCAGTTGCTGCGCACGAGTTACATGGCAACCCACACCGAACCACAGTTAGTGAAAGTGTTGGAAGTTTTCGAAAAAGTTGGCAAGGAAAACGGTCTGATTTAATTCCCGATTTTTCCTACTACGTTCTGAGTATCAGCAAAGAATCCTGGCTTTATTTCCGCCAGGATTTTTCGTTGTACTGTAGATGATTAATGAGATTATTATTGAAAAACATTACTGTATGCCCGCATGTGATTCCCTAAATAGCTCTCTCCTGCGGAGAGGGTCCTTGAAACGGGGTGATGTGGTTTATTGGCGGAAAGCCCAGTAGTCAAATCCTAGAGAGACTCTTCTGACACAATATCGACGACAGTTTCTTTCAGCTTCCCCTTGCTGGGTTTCTTTTTGAACACCTGCATGAAGCGAGCCATCATTTTCCTGCTCAGATCTTTGCTGAGTTGCCCAAAACGCGCTTGAGTGATGCGTTCTCCCTTTTCAAACCATTCAATCGCCCCGTAACCTATCACCACGGTCATCGAGGTGGCAATTGCCGAGCTCAATAACCAACCAGGCACGCTGGCCAGCTTCGAGAATTGCTGAAACAGAGTGCGCCCAAGCATGCCCAGCCCAAAGGTGCCCACAAGCTCACGGGCACGTGCCGGGGTGATATTATACTGGTAGATCCGAGCAATGGTCAGTACCATCCCAACCTGGTTTGTGATCAGCGGGATAAAATCGATCACTGGCAGCGGTGTCAAAGCAATTGCCGCAGAAAGTGAAGATGCTGTACTGATCGTTCGCCAGGCGATTTTGCGCCGATACATCGGCATGGCGTTTGCCAGTGCCAGGGTCATGGCCGGGTCAGCGGCGATAATAGCCATTGTAATTTCACCAATTCCGGTGCCTTTCAGTGCCGAGACCGGGATCACCTGGTAGCTGTCGACACCCAGGTTAAGTGCAGTACGCTCGATAATGGCATCCTTATGCTTGCCTGCCAGGTCAATTTTATTCAATACAATCACGAAAGGTTTTTTCAGCTCCAGCATTTGCTGGTAAAGGTCCTGCTCAGTTTGCTTGACCCCCTGGATGGCATCGAAAACGATGATCAGAAAGTGTGCCGAGCGGGCTGCTTCGAGTGCACGTTCGCGTTCCTGGCTGCCGACCGGCCCGACTGCATCTGCTCCCGGAGTATCGACCAGGTTAAAAATGCCCGCATCGGCTTGCTGGTTGACCCGCGTGGTACCGGGAATGGGGCTGACGGCAGCTTTATCCTGGTCGTTGCGGATGAACTGGTTGTAAAGGGTCGATTTGCCCACATTGGCTGGTCCGATGATGACGACATTTTTGTGATTCCCGAGGACCGCCTTTGAGTGCGCCACGGCCAGGTCGATCATGGTCCTGGAAGGATTCTTCCCCAGGGGCAGGTTCGAAATGGTTTCTTCCAGTTTTCGTCGCTGTTCATCCGGTATAACTGACCAGAGTTTCTGAATGAGCGCCTGGCTTGGTTCGGGGAAGAGTTGCTGGATGTCTTTGAGTGAGGTCATGGTCTATCCTTAACTGTGTTGATAGAATTATACAGTAGGGATTGTCTCCGGGTTAAAAGACCGCCACGATTGTTTTTGATATGTTTTGTAAGGGAGACCTCGCATACTCTTCCGATAGATCTACGTGAAAAAACGAGTTCTATAAAATTGAAGTTAATCGATGGGGCTGAGCACCTGATAAGTAGGCGAATAAACATTTGATTGTGTGTTAAAGAGCTTGAAAACCTGACTTTTTTCGCCTGATTTGGTTGACTTTTCCTAAAATTTCGGGTAACATCATTGTTCGTTGTACGGCGAGGTAGCTCAACGGTGGAGCAGTGGACTCATAAGCCATTGGTTCTGGGTTC
>ENA-UOOK01001069-UOOK01001069.1-fermentation-metagenome-genome-assembly--contig:-NODE-1069-length-36558-cov-5.771882_pt1 | contig 36558 bp, 32 predicted proteins | sample MGYA00245777_ERZ724023 | MGnify/ENA primary metagenome ERZ724023 (study PRJEB28704, sample SAMN03018312) | fermentation metagenome | biome: anthropogenic terrestrial biome; feature: soil; material...
CAAAAATATTATAATGCTTTAAATTAAAAGAAAATGTTGATCTTATTAAATGACTATCGATCGATATTATAGTAAATCCCATTATTAAAACACGAAAAAACAAAGCGGAGGCTATCCCAATGATTCCATACTTTACCGCTTGTTTTATTGCGGCATATACTATATAGAGGTAGAAAATGTAAAACTTTCATGATATAATCGGGTTATTGAGAAAGAATTACTATAACCCGATGTACATAGAATGATGATTTTACAGATGAAATTTATATATAATGGAGTGAGACAAGCGTGAAAATAATTATTGGAGCAGGAAACACAACGATTGATGGTTGGATTAGCACACAGGAAACTGAGCTTAATGTTTTAAATCGTTCCGACTTCGAGCATATATTTAATGGAAGAATCTCCGCTATGCTTGCCGAACATGTATGGGAGCATATGACCAAAGAAGAAGGAATTATTGCAGCAAAAAATTGCTTTGATTATTTAGAGTTCGGCGGTTATTTACGAGTTGCAGTACCTGATTTGAATTTTAAGAACGAATGGTATCAAAATATGGTAAAAATTGGTGGGAATGGTGATCCGGAACATCCTGCATATACGCACAAAATAGTTTATGATTACATCTTATTTAAGGAAGTTTTTGAGAGCGTCGGTTTTATTGTTGATTTACTTGAATACTGTGATGCCGAAGGAAATTTTCATTATAAATATTGGAACGAAGCAGATGGTAAAATAGGTCGTTCATTCAGATTCGATACAAGAAACAGCATAAATAGTTTGGGCATGGTATCCATAATTTTAGATGCAAAAAAGCTATATTCTGATAGAAATAACTTTGCTGATGTATACCCATTTATGCCTTATCAATTTAACCTACTTGGCAGTGTTTTAACTTCAATCCGTACCCACGGCGCTTCTGGCAAGCATCTTGCAGAAGGCGAACGATCTATGCTTGCTCTTTACAAAGAGTCTGCAATGAAGATAATGACTGAAGAGCCGGGTACGCTCGTTCCATTTAATATGTTTTATGACGCTCTTGAGCAATTTCTTGATCACAGTCACAGGGGTGTAATTTCTCGTGCCTTAGATAATGATTACCTTAATCCAAATAAGCAATCGGATTGTTTTGATGTTAATGTTCTTAAAACGTTGTTTCTAATTAAATATGTAAAAGAAATTGCTGTAAATGTTGAAAATATCACAAGTCTGATGGTTTCGAGTATAGATACAGATCGAATTGAACTTCTGAAGAATATTGAAGAATCATTAAAACGTCTTGTTCGTCAAACTCTCGTTCAAAAAAATGGCGATTTATATGTTTTCCTAACTGATGAGGAAAAGGAAATCAACCGTGAAATAGAAACACATAATGTTGAGATTGCCGAGGTTATTAACAAGGTTTCAGAACTAATATTTAACGGACTTTACGAAGAGAAGAAATATCGTTACCCTGCTTTCAATGGGCGCTATGCTTTTGGATTTAATCAAATAGTAGATGACAGACCATACTGCTATCCGTTATATAGTCACTTCTGATCATGGCTTTATATATAAAAGGGACAAGCTACACGAAAGCGATAAAATTGACGGTTTAAACTGTAAAGATAACTTCGTCAATAAACGCTTTATTCTGAGTGGAGAGCCAATTAGAGCAGATGGTATAGAATGTTTGGGCTTTTCAACGATTCTTGGCAACGATGACACAAAAAGTGTTACTGTACCTGCCGGAGCTAACATTTTCAAAGCACCGGGCGGCGGTCAAAATTATGTCCATGGGGGCGCATCTCCACAGGAAATGCTTATTCCTGTTATCGATGTCAAAACACTAAAGGGACATATGGAGACAAAGCCTGTAACTGATGTGATAAAGGCAACAACCTATAAATTGTTCTTCATTTCAGAGGATAACGAAAAAATATCAAATTAATGTACTTATATAGCGGACAATAAGGATACCGATGCAAGAAAACGTGTGTTTCGATTGAAGTTTACCTTAAAGAACAAAAAATACGACCGAAACAAGAAATACTCTTTGGTGATATATGATGTTAGCAACGAAATGAATGAGCCTGTTTGGTCTCAGGATGTAATTATTGATTTAGCGTTTTCAGATGATTTTGGATTTTAACGAGGGGTGATATTAGTTATGGATGAAAAGCTTCGTTCATTATTTGCAAGAAAGATTGTTAAGAAAGACTTGACAAAAAGAATCAAGGAAGGCGCAAATGTGCCTATCTATGTCCTTGAGTATTTGCTTGGTATGTACTGTTCTACAGACGATGAAAGTGCTATTGAAGAAGGTGTTGAAACAGTTAAAAGCATTTTAGCTGAAAACTATGTCAGACCTGATGAATCACAAAAAATCATTTCTAAACTTCGTGAAAACGGTAGCTATACAATTATTGACAAGGTGTCTGTTAAACTCAACTACAAAACCGATACATATGAAGCAGAATTTTCAAATCTCGGAATAAAAGGTGTTCTTGCTTCAGAATCATATGTTGCAAACTATGAAGGACTATATGGCATCAGGATCATTTTCGAGAGGCAAGGAGGAAAAGAATGCTTATGCTTTTATGGCTTTTGTAGGCAACATAAATAAAAGTGTTGATGTAATTATGAAAACCTCAAACCTTTTTGAGCCGTTTCCTGATGCGATGGCTAATGACACTGCTTTTCTTGACCGTATGCATTGCTATGTTCCGGGGTGGGAAATCCCAAAATACAGACCGGATTATTTCACGAATGAACTCGGATTTATTACAGACTATTTTTCTGAGGTAATGCGGGAACTGCGTAAAACTTCCTATGCAGATGCGTATAGCAAATATTTTAGGCTTGGAAACAATCTTAATCAGCGCGATGTTATTGCTGTTAAAAAGATGGTTTCGGGTTTGGTTAAGCTTATTTATCCAAACGGAATATATACAAAAGAGAATATTGCAGAGATTTTGCAATTTGCACTCGAAATGCGTCGTAGGGTTAAGGAACAGTTAAAAAAGATCGGTGGTATGGAATTCTATGATGTTAATTTTTCTTATATAGATAACGAGAACTTTGAAGAAGAGTTTGTATCCGTGCCCGAACAAGGCGGTGGAAAACTCATTCCGGAGGGAATGAATAAACCCGGACATATTTATACTGTTTCCCATGGGAAATCCGGTATGGTAGGCGTATATAAACTTGAGACACAAATCACCAGTGGTTCAGGAAAATTTGACAAAACAGGTGTTGGCTCGGAAAGAGAATCAAAAGAATCAATTGATACTGCTTTTAAATATTTGAAAGCTAACAGCCGTAATATAAGCGGAAATATTAGCACAACAACAAAAGACTATTTAATACACATTCAAGATTTAAATGGTATAGGTATGACAAAGAGCCTTACTTTGTCATCTTTGGTAGCTCTTTGTTCTGCGGCATTAAACAAACCAACTGTTTCGAGCCTCGCAATTCTGGGAGATTTAAGCATCGGCGGAACTATAATTAAAGTTGAGGAGCTTGCAAACACATTACAAGTTTGTCTTGATAGTGGTGCTAAAAAGGTACTATTGCCTATAACATCCGCCTCGGACTTAGTAACTGTGCCATCTGAATTAGTTGGGAAATTCAACTTGATATTTTATCAAACATCAGAAGATGCAGTGTATAAGGCGTTAGGAGTAGAATAGGACATATCATGATAATAAGTCTTTACAGTTAATACTTTAATTTATTGCTGGTTGAACTGATTAGAAACTACAACAAAATGCTACACAAGATTTTTCAGCGGTGTTTGTTATTCAAAAATATTAAGGGAGGGCGCAAAATGAATACATCATTAATTGATCTTGAAAGGATTCCGACACTAGAGGAACTGCAGGACTTTTTCAAAAGCAACGATTGGAGTGCAACAAAGGTTTCCGATACATATGAGTATGACGCTGAAACAACCGAAGTGATTCAATGTATTAAAAAGTTGATGGATGAGCATTTTGAGCCTATTTCCCGTGTAAAAGAATTGCCGAAAACCTCGGCGTGTTACAGCAAAAACAATCCTCTGATTACCTTGAGAGATAACACAGAGGATTTGGTTGTAAGCACGGTTATAAGATTGCTCCAAGAGCAGCCGGAAGCGGTGAATGAAATCTTAGAAAAATTTAATTTTTCTAATCCAGACATCAAAAAAAAGCTGATGATTTTCGTAACAATGCTGTCAGTATTATGCTTGATGTTAAGGATTATGAATCAGTGGCATAAGTCGTAACCAAAGCCCCGGCATATGAGGATTTCTTCACCCCAACTATTGACATAGAGACATAAAAAACCCCGGGCCCGTAGGACACCGGAGTGTGATCACTATATAGTATGCCTAAGCACATTTATATAAGACAATAAATATAAAAGTTTGTCAAGCATATATAAAAATTATGCTTGACAAACTTTTTGTAAAGAGGTAACGAAAAAGATGCAAGTGATTTATAGAGATTATGCTCATAATAGGAAGCAACCGTTATTGTTTTAATAAATCTATTCTTGTTCTAAAACAATGTGACCAACTTGGTATGTAATCAGATTTTACTGCAACACGCTGCGAGGCCACATTACTAATGTCAGTGAAATAATATGGAACTACCTCTCGGTTCAACACTTCATTTGTAAGCAAATTAACAGCTATGGTGGCAAGATTATTGCAACGAAACTGCGATAGCACATCTACATTAATTGACCACATTGTTTTACATTCTGAAAGTGCACTTGCAATACCAACAACAACGTCATTATGTTTTATTACAATTACTAATTCTTCTGGAATTAAACTATTTACATTGTACTTTAAAGCGTAGTCAAAACCTTTTAAATTATATAGCTGTGGAATTTCAGACTTTTCAATAAGCTCAAACTTAAATTTATCGTTTTTTTCAATCAAAGCAAATTTTGATATTTGTGGAAGATAATAAGGATTTACACCACATACAAATGGCATATTAAGTATTTCAAAACTTGATTTGTTTTTTAAAATGCTTTTAAATTCATTGATTGACTTCTCATCAAATATGCTTGTAAAAATAACTTTGTAGCCGGTTTCGGTAAAAATGCTCATGAAATGTTTTTTTAACTCTTCATCAGCTAAATCACTTTTGTTGAAACATATAACAGGCTTTAAATTATTCATTTCAGCTGCTATTATAAGCTTGTCAAGCAGCAGGAAATTAGGTTCAGGGCTTTTTACAGAAAAAAATACTAAAAGTTGTTCTACATTGGCCACAGGCGGTCTGACCATTTCATTTGACCTTTCCTTTATTTCCTCAATGTATCCTGAATTGCCTCCATCATCCGTAAGCCGAATTAATACTCTGTCACCTACCAGCGGCTTGATATTTTTTAACCTGAATAGGCCTCTTGCCCTGCATTCCACCAAGCCACCGTCTGTATCCACATAATAATTACCGCCAACACCCCGCATAATGATTCCTTTTATCATAAAAGCTCCTGCTAAAATTTGATTTCAACCGAATTCCCATAAAGTACATTGTCTATATAAATTTCATAGGTCTGGGTTCCCGTTCCTTCAAGATTGACTATAATACTCTTTTCTGAAGTGTTAACATCCTTCGAATATACTATTTCCCTTCCATCTTTGGTAACTTTTTGAACCACTACCAAAACCTTGTCTTTATCTGTAGGCAATTTAATAGTTAAAGGATATGAACCTTCTTTCGGTTTTTCATCAGGGTTTTCCTCCTCCGGTTCTTCCTCGGGAACTTCTTCTTCCGGTTTTTCTTTGGACTTTCCTGTACTTACTGTCATCCAAATAGATGTTCCCAATTCAACGTCCTGGCCTGCCGCAACACTTTGTCTTAAAATCATGCCTTCCGGAACATTCTCACTGGCCTCCTGGTTCACTTCCCCTACTGTTAATCCATTTTGCTGAATAGTAAGCTTGGCAGTTTCCAAATCAAGGCCGGTTACCTTAGGCATTTTAACATATGTAACTTTAGGCCCTATGCTCACTACATAGTCCACCTTGTCACTTTCTTCAGCATGTGAATCAGCCTTAGGGCTTTGATCCATTATTTGTCCGGAAGGAATACTGTCGGAATTTTCTTCCTTAGTTTCTCCTTCTGAAAGGCCCGCATCTTTTAAAATTACACCTGCTTCAATAGCATATCTTCCTACTAAATTAGGTACGGTTATTTCTTTCTCACCCTTACTTACAACAACATCCACAGGGTAATTTTCCTTAAGTTTCGTACCTTCCTCAACACTCTGTTCCATTACTTCCCCTTCGTCGTATTCATCGCTGTAATCCCTGCTGGCTACATTGAACTCCAATCCCAGATCCTCTACTATTTTTTTTGCTTCTTCTTCATTTCTCCCTAACAAACCGGGGACAGAAACTTCCGGAACATACAAAATTGCCCTGAGAGCTATAATCCCTCCTATAACGGCTATAGCCAAGGCACTTAAAATTGCTGCAATTGTTATTTTCCTGTTCTTTTTCTTTTCTTCTTTACTTAATTTTTGCTTTTTACCGGATTTGCTTTTTTTATTATTTTTATCTTCATCATCATCATTTCCCCTGAAAAATCTTTTAAAAGCATTATCGGAATTTTTATCCGTTAATTCTAAGTCAATTACATTATCATCACTATCATCATTCATACCCGGATTTATAGCTGGTATTACTCTTGTGGGAGAATCAATTATTCCTCCGCCTGCCATTTCACTCTCATTCAATTCATTTAGTGAATCGATTTTTTCAATCAGCTCACCGGCCGTCTGGAATCTAAAGCTTTGATGTTTCTCCAGGCACTTCATGATTATATTTTCAAGCCCTTTGGATATCTGCAGATTTTTAACTTTTTGCGATGGAGGAACAGGCTTTTCCTTAATCTGTTTCATAGCAACAGAAATATGATTGTCCGCATCAAAAGGTACAACTCCTGTTATCATTTCATAGATTACAATTCCCAAAGAATAAATATCGGATTTTTCATCAACATACCCTCCTCTCGCCTGCTCAGGCGAAAAATAATGCACTGACCCTATCACATTTGATGCATTGTTGATGGTTGAACTTGTAGATGCACGGGCTATGCCGAAATCAGTTACTTTTACAATTCCGTCTTCAGTTATCATTATATTATGAGGTTTAATGTCCCGGTGAATAATATTGTTTGAATGAGCATGCCTAAGAGCTTCAGCAACCTGCCTTGAAATCTTCAGCGTTTCTTTTTCGCTTAATCTTCCTTTTTTGCTTATGTATTCCTTTAAGGTTTCACCCTTTACATATTCCATTACAATATAATAAATGTCTCCTTCTATTCCCGTATCGTAAATATTTACTATATTAGGATGAGTAAGACTTGCGGCGGATAAAGATTCCTGCTTAAATTTTGCAACAAAATCAGGATCTGCAGTTAATTCTTCTCTCAGCACCTTTATGGCAACATATCGATTCAATACTCTGCATCTTGCTTTATATACAATCGACATGCCTCCTCCGCCTATTTTTTCTATTATTTCATATCTATTACCTAATATTCTACCTATCATACATTTCACCTCTAGTGATATTATCAACAATAATGATTGTAATATTATCAGTACCTCCGTTATCATTGGCAAGTTTTATTAATTTCTGCACACTTTCCGAACTTCCGTATTTCTTGATAGTATTAAATATTTTTTCATCTGTCAAATGTGTCGTCAACCCATCAGTACATAATAAAATAACATCATTGTCAAAGAGTTCTATTTCAAAAATATCCGCCTGTACATATTTTTCACTGCCTACAGCTCTGGTAATTATATTCCTCTTTGGGTGATGTTTTGCTTCTTCTGATGTAATTCTGCCTTTCTTCAAAAGTTCATTTACATATGTGTGATCTTCGGTAATTTGTGTTATTTCACCATTCCTTAAAATATAAACCCTGCTGTCGCCTACATTCCCTATATACGCAGTATTTAACAGCAAATCAACAACCATCATTGATATAGTTGTACCCATTCCTGAACATTCTTTGTTTTTACACGCTTCTTTTCTTATTCTGCCGTTTGCAGCCTCAATGCTCTCAATAATGAAAGAAGGAACTTTAAAATCATTTTTTTCACAGCTCTTTTTAAAAATTTCTCTTACGGTGTCAATTGCAATGGAGCTTGCCACTTCTCCGGCCCTATGACCGCCCATTCCATCAGCAACAGCATAGAGATTGAACCTGACAGATTCCTCAACTATAAAGCTGTCTTCATTATTTTCTCGCTTTAGTCCTTTGTTAGTTTCGCAGTACACCTTCATAAGGCACCTCACTTTTTTAAAAAGTTGTTCCTAAGCTGTCCACATGCGGCATTAATATCACTGCCGAGTTTCCTTCTAACAGTTGTGTTTATGCCTTTATCTGACATCGTTTTTTTAAACCTTTCAATGTCAGCGGCTTCCGAAGGCCTGATACCTGACTCCTTAACGGAATTACACGGAATTAAATTGACATTAGCAAGCTTGTTTTTCAACAATTCTGAAAGCATTATTGCATCTTCATGACCATCATTGAAACCTTTAATCATTATATATTCAAATGTAAGCCTTCTGCCTGTTTTTGCCACATAATAGTCACAGGCCTTAAAAAGTTCTACAAGCTTATATTTCTTGGCAACAGGAATAATTTGTTCTCTTTTTTCCTGAGACGGTGCATGAAGAGAAACAGCAAGTGTTATAGGTATGCCTTCATCCGCAAGATTGTATATTTTTGGTACAATACCGCAAGTTGAAATGGTAATTTTCCTCATTGAAACATTCTGGCCTCTTTTATCGTTTATAAGTCTTATAAATTTCAATACATTATCGTAATTGTCAAGGGGTTCACCTGAACCCATAATAACAATATTAGATATTTTTTCTCCTATATCTTTCTGAATCAGGTATATTTGTTTCAGCATTTCAGCCGGCGTCAAACCTCTTATACAGCCACCTTTTGTTGATGCACAAAAAACACATCCCATTTTGCAGCCAATCTCTGAGGAAACACACATGGTATTCCCAAATTTATATTTTAAAAATACACTTTCAACCACATTGCCGTCTTCAAACATAATAACATATTTTTTTGTTTCATCTAATTTAGATTCAAGCTTTAATTTTATTGACGCATTTGTGAATTCAAAATTTTTATTTAAAAATTCCCTGGTTTTTTTTGAAATATTTGTCATGCTGTCAAAATCATCTACAGTCTTACTATGTACCCAGTCAAATATTTGTTTTGCCTTAAACTTAGGCTCTTCCATTTTAACAATGGATCTCTCAAGATCTTCAAAGCTTAAATCATCAATTTTTTTCATAATTGCCCTCTGTTTGTCATTCCATAGATGAAAATTTTGCTGCACAAATTAAATCTTCACCATTTATTTGGATAAACTTATGAGATTATATCACACTCTTTTTATTTTCGCAATAAAAAAGCCGTCCATGTTATGTATGTGCGGGTATATTTCAATATATCCGTCTTTCGCAGTTGTGAAACACCCATTAAAACCGTCCCCTATATCACCGAAGGTAAACTTTTTGTTTTCATTCAGGAACTCATTAATGAGTTCAATATTTTCCTCTTTATTTGTGGTACACGTTGAATAAATCAATTCGCCATGAGGTTTTAAATATTTTGAAGCATTCTCCAGTATTTTATATTGAATTTTTCTTAATTTGCTTAAACTCTCATCTATATTTTTATATTTAATTTCCGGTTTGCGCCTGATTATTCCCAGTCCTGTACAAGGGACATCAACTATTAAATAATCTGCCTTTCCTATTAAATCCACATCCAACTTTAAAGCATCGTACTCTTGTGTATCTACGATAACAATACCGAGCCTATCTGTTTCCCGTTGGATAAGAGGCAATTTCCCCGAATAAATATCCCTGCTTAATATTTTGCCTTTATTATTCATGATTTCCGCTGCATTCAGAGATTTACCTCCGGGAGCAGCACATACATCCATAACAAAACTGCCTTCTCTTGGATTTAAAATTTGCGCAGCAAGCATGGAACTCTCGCTTTGAACAGAAAAAAAACCATTTTTATACTCTTCAGTTTTTTCAATATTCACAGGATTATCAAGTGTTATTCCCCTGGATGCAAATCTGCATTTATGAGCTTTCATACCTTTTTCATTAAGGCTTGAAATCAGATTGTCTCTTGTAATTTTCAAGATATTGACTCTTATTTCCAAGGGGGCTTCCTCATTATTTGCCATAAGTACCTGCTCAATATTGTTTTTCCCGAACTGATATGTCCATTTGTCAATTAATTTCTTCGGATATGAATACCTGACGCTTAAATAATAATCAAAGGGCAGATTGTTCATTTTATCAAAAAACTTACTTTCATTGCGCAAAATATTCCTTAAAACCGCATTTACAAATTTTGACGCTTTTATATTTCCTTTGTCCTTAATATATTGTACGCTTTCATTCACCACAATATTCTTATTGGATTTATCCAGAAAAAAAATTTGATAAACAGCCAGTCTCAGCACAATCAAAACATCTGTTTCCATTTTTTTCGTCTTAGTTGTTGATACCTCATTTATAATCCAGTCAATAAATATTAAATTTTCGACTACACCCAGGACAGATTTCCTGAAGAGGAGCAAATACTTATCTGCAACATTCTTTATATCTTTGTTTATTACTATATTAGAATAAGATTTATCCCTGAATATTTTTTTGAGTGTTTCAATTGCCTGTATTCTGTAACTATTGTCCATAATAACCTCTGTATCCAAATTTCAACCTGAATTTTCTATAAAAACTTTTTTTATTATACCATTATTATTCAAAATAACAAATAATATTTTTTTAACATAATCCGTATGCCGCTGTAAAGCGAACTCTAAGATACTCCAACAGGACAAAAAAGCACACCTGGCATTGATGTGCTTTTTTATTATTTCCTAAAGTTTTATATAGAAATTAACATTTTACATTTCATTTACTGTTACGACACTTCCATTGAAAATATTTATTACATTGGACGAGTCTCCGTTCACATATTCTCCGAATTTATTAAATGACCATTTAACATTTCCGCTTAAATAATCTAAAGATTCTACAAAGGCTTTTACAGCAACGTTTGAAATTTTATCAAGCCGGATGTTTACGTTGCTAACTCCATCAAGATTCCAGTTATTTTTAAATCCGTCAAATACCAAATCCAGATTACGGCAGTTCATTACCTCAACATCTATGTTTCCAGGTAAAAATATTTCAAGATTTCTCACATGTGAATAATTATTTTCATCTTTTCTGTTATCTGACGTGTAAATGTACAATGTGCTGCCGGATTTTTCATACTTGATGCCGTTCAATTTTGTCAATTCATCTGCTTCTGCCTTGCTTGTGGCATAAACATTCAATTTGCCTATACCGATTATTTTATTGTCAGATGTTGATCTGATAACCATATTATTTATATCATCAATAATTATTTTATTTATACCTTCATCAACCATGTATTCGTCTATCGACGCATCCATATCATATGTTGTCGTCAGAAAGCTGCTTTCAATCCTGTTCATTAAACCGCTTTCTCTAATTGCAAATATTCCTATATTCACAATCAATACGAGAAATATGCAAAGTATGCTGAACCAGTCATATTTAATCACTACAGCTTCGTCCTTGGAGGAATATCTGTACCACAATAATTCCAATCCCAGCAATATTAGTATTATAGGCCATATTTTCAACACCAGGTTAAAAGCGGAAAATTTATTAATCTGTGAAAGAAACAAAATCAACCCGAATGCTATCAGAACTATGCCCATTGAAATAGTTCCAACTCGTTTAATCTTCATCTGTATCTTCACCTTCCTCTTCCTCTTCTTCCGCTGCTGCATCAGCAGACGCATTTTTTTTATTCTTCATAAGCATAAATATACCACCTGAAATAAAGATCAAAGATACTATAGTTGTTTGTATATAATTTCTAATTTTGTAATCAATCATGGGCATCACTATTCTCTCTAACAAAACCAGTACTCCTATACCTATTAAAGCAAATCCCACCCATTCCGGTTTTATGTTGGGAAGAGTAAAATCCTGATTTTTTATCTCATCCTGAGAACCGTCTGCTATATACATTGCATCAAAGAAGCTGTAAAACCATATTAAAGGAAGCAGAAACAAAAGCATTGATATTCCCAGCCATCCCATGAAAAATATGGAAAACAAAAATGTTCCCATTATAATCAAACCTTTTTTCTGATATCCCAGGTACATGTGTCCTGCTCCTGGCATAACTGACAATGCAAGGGCGGTGCTCTTTCTATTCAGCTTTTTATCTGGTATTCCGCCATTCATTTCAGGATTATTATACATCTGATTTATTTCAATACTTCTCCAGGCGGAAAACATATCTATCAGTGCAATAAGCCACAATACAAGGTAACCTATAATTGTCAGTATCAGGAAAAATTCTCCCCCGGACAAAATAGATAAACCTATTCCGCCTATAACACCTACAACCAGCAATATAAAAAATATCAAACCTCTTTCTTTCAATCCCATATAAAAGTGCGCCAAGCCCGGTACCACAGATAATACAAATGCTACAAATTTGCTTTTATCTCTCATTATTCATTCCTCCCTGTATATCTATCTTTATTTTCAATGCTGAATAAAAAACTTGATGTTGAATCTACAATACTGTTTGATAAATTGGCTATTATATTTGAATCTTCTTCCGTTGCTTGCATGGAATTAAAAAGTTTTGGCACAGCATCCACCAAATTAGTATATAACCCGCTGAGAGTTAAAATTATAGTAACAGACGCAACTGCCGCATAATAACCAAATTGATAATAAAATGATTTTTTAGACTGCTTAGCTTTTGACTTACTTTTATCTGTTTTTGAAATATTATTTAAAACCTTAAAAGTAAAGTCATAAGGTATTATTTTCCCGGCAGTTTCCTTTTCATTTTCATTAATCAGGGATAGAAAAATTTCCATACATGCATCACAACTGTATAAATGCTTTTTCATCTCTTCTGATTTTTCTTTTGACAGCATTTCATTTTTATATAACAGCCACTCAATGTAATCATAATGTTTCATTTTCTTCCCTCCATTTCTCCCTTAACAATATCTTTGCCCTGTAAAGCCTTGACGCTATGGTTTTTACAGTTACCTCTTCTTCTTCAGCAATCATTTCGTAAGATTTTTCCTGAAAATAAAACTTTTTTATAGCAATTCTGTAGATTTCCGGCATTTTATTTATAACTTTTGAAAGAAGTTCCTTTCTTTCTTTGCTGACCAAAGACATTTCAGGATTGTTTTTTACAAAAGATGCACTGTCTATTAAATTTGTTGTATTTTCAACCGCTTCCTCAGAGAATTTTGCCTTTTTTCTCCTTATCCAGTCTATGGACTTATTTGCCGCTATTTTCCCTATCCAACCCTTAAAGTTGTCATTACTATAAGTGGAAAGCGAGATATAGATTTGCAGGAACACTTCCTGTGCCACATTTTCCGCTTCTCCGTAGTCTTTAATAAAATTTAGTATAATTGCAAAAACATATTTTTTATAAATGTTGACTAACTGAGCAAAGGCGTCCTGGCTGCCTTCAATTGACTTTTTTATAAGAAAGCTTTCCTGTTCCATATCTCCCCTCCTTCCGTACAATTATTATAACGCAGCTAAATTATAAATTACTGCAAAAATATTTATTTTTATCAAAAAAATCAGCTTTGGTTGGAAAATTATAAGCTGATTTTTTTGTATATTTGTTAGCTCTATTTTATGCTCATATGTATCAAAAGTATATTATTTGAATATAAAATAATTTAAGGTGTTATTAAAATTATCACTTGGCGTAGTCGTCTAAGAAATTGTGCATTTTACCATCTTTTTTGTATCCAATAATTGTATCTAAATTCACATTATGAATGCTTCTAAAAATATTTGCGTCAATATGAGGATTTTCCTTTTTCAATTTTTTAATAAGATTTTTCATCTCCTGACGTTTTGAACCGGTTTGCTCATCTCCCGTAACACATTTTTCGGTTAGCCTGCATGCACACTTTATAAACTGAAGGCCATTGTATCTCTTCCAGGATATAATGTCATCTTCATGTGCCTTGTACATTGGCCTTATAAGTTCCATGCCTTCGTGTTTAGTGCTCCTAAGCTTTGGCATCATTGTCTTGAATTCTCCAGCATAAAATGTACTCATAAGAACTGTTTCAATTACATCGTCAAAATGATGGCCCAATGAAATTTTGTTACAACCTAGATTCTGAGCATACCTGTAAAGATATCCCCTTCTCATTCTTGCACAAAGGTAACAGGGCGTTCCCTTCACATCTGCCACAATATCATATATTTGTGTGTCGAATATTTTTATAGGTATATTTAATAACCTGCAATTGTCAACTATAATCTGCCTGTTAGTTTCACTGTATCCTGGATCCATTACCAAATATTCCGCTTCAAAGTTTACTTCGCTATATTTTTGAAGCTGCTGAATACATTTCGCCATCAGTGTAGAATCCTTACCTCCTGAAATACATACAGCTATTTTATCTCCCTCTTTAATTAATTCATACTCCTTTACGGCTGATATAAACTTTGACCATATAGTTTTTCTAAATTTTTTTGATATACTTCTTTCTACTTCTTCATATTTTTCCATATTAAACCTACTCTGCTAATTTACTGTGCATTTAATCAATCGAATAATTCTATACATAATAACGATATATATTATCTTTTAATTCTTTGTAAACTTTGTTTTCTAATTCTAAATAATCTAAGTGAGCCAAAGCTTCTCCAACAGCGAACCATTTTTGCTGTACCGGAGCTTCATCCCATCTCTTCCCGTGCATAGACCACTTCATTTTGCCTGCCACATCATATGCATTAATTCCGGAATTAGATGCAACAATATAAGCTGTTTCCTCCAAGCGTTCTCTATGGTGATGAATAATCTGTTCGATTCTTTCATAAACATCTTCATTGTTTTTATTTCCCCTATGAGCCGGCAAAGTAATGCTAATATCAAACCTTTTTATTTTTTCTAAACTATTCAAATAATCAGCTAAAGAATTTTTTACATTTTTCCATCTTGTTATGTTGGGAGTTATATCAAATAATATGTGGTCACCTGAAAACAGTATTTTTTCATTCTCCATATACAGGCACATGTGACCCGGTGTGTGCCCACAAGTGGAAATGCATGTAAATTCATACTCTCCTATATTAAATTTAAAATTATCCTCAACAATTACAGTATCAAACATTTTTTTAATATTAAAAATTTTTGACGGGTTTACTTTTCTTACAGACTTTAATTCATTTTCATCAAAGCCTTCCATCAAGTAACTTGCATCCATACTTTCCCAATATTCTCCATTGAGGTTCCGATCGATATAATCATAATCAGGTTTGCTCATGTATATGGTTGAATCGTCCTTCATTATGGAAGACGTCAGTCCGGTATGATCGGCATGAAGGTGAGTCAGGAACAAATCAGTTTTATCTATATCTATCTTCAGCTCATTTAATCCTTTAGAAAGAGCTTCATAGCACTCAGGCATATTAAAACCAGTATCTATTATTAAGTTTTTATTCTTTGTTTTTATAACATAACAATTTAATTCTTTAAGGGGATTATTAGGAAGCGGCACATATATTATGTAAATGTCAGGGCTAGAATTTATTTTTTTATACATTATTATTCATCATTCCTCCAATTCAAAAAAGACTTTCCTTCTTAAATAAAAAAGAAAGCCTTTCGAAATTATTCTTCTACATGTATTGCATCTGTAGGGCAACCACTTTCTGCTTCTTTTGCACAATCTTCATTTTCAGCTGCAACCGGGTCCTGAATTACTGTCGAAATACTTTCATCATCAAGCTTAAATACATCGGGACAAACTGATTCACACAGTCCGCAGCTAATACATGCGTCTCTATCAACTGTAGCTTTCATTTTTTGTTCTCCTTATTCTCATAAAATCTTTTCTTGATTATTGTTGTTTGTTTTTATGTATTTATTCATTTTAACACTAACATTATTGTAAATTAATTAAATATTTCTATTTTATCTCCGGATTTAATAAATCCCGGCTTTAAAACTTTTGCGAAAATCCCTTCTCGCGGCATTACGCAGTCTCCCACAAGCTTTTTAATTGCACACCCGCTGTGGCATTCTTTTCCTATTTGAGTAACTTGCATTTCAGTTTCACCTATTTTAAGTTTTGTGCCTACAGGAAGTTCATAAAGAGTTACTCCTTCCGTTGTAAGATTCTCTGCAAATTTTCCTGCACATAATCCCTTAACTCCCGTATTCTGCATTTTCTCTATGCTTTCTTGACCTAAAAGGCTTACCTGCCTGTGCCAGTTGCCTGCATGGGAATCCCCCTCAAGCCCATAATTTACTTTAAAATATCCCTTTTCTATAGGTTCCTTTGGTACGCCCTTTTTCTCACTGATGTTTACCGATAGCACCTTTGGCATTTTATTCACTCCTTTATTTGTTTTCTTTCAAACAGCCCTGATTTGCCGCCTGATTTTTTTATAAGCATAACATCTGAAACAATCATTCCCCTGTCTATTGCCTTGCACATATCATAAATAGTCAGGCATGCAACTGAAACTGCAGTCAGAGCTTCCATTTCAACACCTGTCTGTCCGGTATTTTTTACTGATGCTGTTATTTCAACCCTATTTTTTTTAAAGTTAAGTAAAAAAGTAATGTCACACCCAGAAATCATAATGGGATGACACATGGGAATTACATCTGATGTTTTCTTTGCTCCCATAATTCCTGCAACCTGAGCTACAGAAAGAACATCGCCTTTTTTAATTGTACCTTCTTTTATTTTCTCCAGTGTTTCCTTTTTCATATAAACATTGCCGCCGGCAACAGCTTCTCTCAATGTTTCATTTTTATTACTTACATCAACCATTCTGGCTCTGCCCTGTTCGTTGATATGAGTTAATTCCATTTTAGTCTTTAGCCTCCAATTTGATACATCATTCTATTTGTATTGCTTTTCTTTTCTGTCTCCAAATGATGTTCCGCAGGTTTATTATAAACAGCATGTCTGATAATTTCAATTAATTTTTGTTCATTATTTATATATGGCATTAAATCAATTTCCTCTGCCGAATGAAGGCATGGCTTTACAGTGCCTGTTGATGTAAGCCTTATACGGTTGCAGTCACTGCAGAACTTACAGCTTACAGGGCTTATTATCCCTACTGAACCCTTTGATCCCGGCATCTTATAGACCGACGCAACCTTGCTGTCGTCCTTTACAGGAAAAAGTTCAGGAAATCTTTCAATTATTTCTTCAACCTTCATAGAATATTTATCAAAATACTTTTGGCCTTCACCTATGGGCATCAGTTCAATAAACCTAACCTGAACAGGATAATTCACTGTTAATTTTATGAAATCTTCTATTTCGTCGTCATTGATTCCCTTCATTAAAACTGTATTTATTTTTAAAGGCGTAAGTCCTATACTTAAACATTTTTCAATTGCTCCGAAAACTTTGTTTATATCTCCAAGTCTTGTTACAAATTTAAATTTATCGGCTTTAAGTGTATCAAGACTTATATTAACACGATTCAGTCCTGCTTTTTTAAGATCCTCCGCCATATCCTCAAGCAATATTCCATTTGTTGTTATGGATACATCCCTTATATTCTGCATTGAAGCCGTATGATTTATAATACTTTCTATACCTTTTAAAATAAGGGGTTCTCCCCCGGTAAATCTTACTTTGCGGACCCCAAGAGACGAACATGCTGAAATTACCTTTTCTGCTTCTTCAAAGCGTATTATATCTTCATGCATCTTTTTACAGATACCAGCTTCCGGCATACAGTAGATACATCGCAGATTGCACCTGTCGGTAAGGGATACCCTCAAATAATCTATATTTCTTCCTCTTTTGTCAAACATTTATTCTTCTCCTTATCTGGCGCACTCTCCTGCTGTTCCCTTTAATATTTCAATTCCGTGAGGTAGTGCAGGAAGAGCAAATTTTAAATTTTCTACTGCACCTTTAGGACTCCCCGGAAGATTAATAATAAGGGTATTTTTCCTTATTCCGGCTACTGCCCTTGACAGCATTGCCATAGGTGTTATAGAAAGAGACATTTGCCTCATTGCTTCAGTTATGCCGGGTACCTGTTTTTCAATTACTTTCATTGTAGCTTCAGGTGTCACATCCCTTTTTGAAAATCCCGTTCCGCCATTAGTGAGAATCAAATCGAGATTAAGCTCATCACATATATAAATTAGTTCCTTGCGAATAATTTCAATTTCATCCGGTATTATCTTATAATATTCAACACTGTATATATTTTTATTTAATATTTCTTTTATTGCCGGACATGTTCCGTCAGTTCTTTCCCCCTTGGAACCCTTGTCGCTTATTGTTAAAATTCCGACCTTAATCATACATCCTCCTATTTTAACGTTTGCAATGGAAAATGAAAACATTAAAATCATGCAAATTTCAGATTTTTTTCTATTTAAAACACTTAAAATTAACACTATAAATGTGAAACAAAAATAATCCATATATAAGTTTAACCGTTAATCTGCTGATTGTCAATAATTTGCACATATTAAATACTAAATAATCCATTCCACTTAAATTGAATATGGAATGGATTTACCAAATAAAAGGAATATATATTATAAAGTTGTTAGGCAGAAAATATAACAATGCATTATAGCTTTTCTATATCAAAATTTTCTTTAAGCAGCGCCCAGTTTTGTCTGAAAGGATACCCTGTTCCCCAATAACTGATTCCTCTTAAGTCATATTTTTTTACAGAATCAAATTTAGCTTGGGCGCTTCTTGCATCTTCAAACCATACTTCGTGGGTATTCCCTTCATCATCAACATATCTAAAAAACGGAGATTGGGCTAAAGAATCATATTGAATCTGTGAATTATGGTCATATGCTATACGCATAGCTTCTTCCACACTGATAGTTTCAGCTTTGTGCCCAGGTACAAAAGGAAGAGTCCAATCCCTTGCATAAATTTGAAATCCCATCAGTATTTTATCTCTTGGTATTTCTGTAACTGCATAATCAAGGACTCTTTCAATTTCATTGATAGGAGATATTGCCCTTGGCTGGCTTCCTCTCCACCCCCACTCGTAAGTCATAAGAATTACGAAATCCGCAATTCTTCCATGAGCAGGATAATCGTGTGCTTCATAGAGAATACCCGGCTGATCTGCGCTTAATTTGGGAGCCAGGGATGTGGAAAGAAAAAATCCTTCATCATGGAGCCTATCTGCGATGCTCTCTAGAAAACTGTTATAAGCTTCCCTATCTTGTGGCAGCACATATTCAAAATCAATATTTAGTCCTCTATATCCTTTTTCTCTCATTGTTTCAATTATATTATCCTGAAGGATATTTACTGTATCAGGATTGTTAAGCACCATGTTCGCCAAATTTTCTCCTGCAACATTTACAGTGAAATTAACTACAGACATCATAGGAACCACTCCATTGGCAATTGCTTCGCCAATTGCAGCCTCGTCATCTATAGGCCCCAGGGTTCCGTCCTCCTGAACCAGGTATGCAAACGGGGTTATATATGTAAGTGCGTCTCCCACTTCATTTATTACAGGCACGGCAGATTCGCCTAAAAAATAGGTAAATGCATTTACTTCAATTTCCGGCTTCTCCCTTTCAGGAATATACAATGTTTGTCCTACATACAGATTATCCGGATATAAAATTTTATTTTCCCACAAAAGATCCTGTACTGAAATTCCAAAACTTTGTGCTATCTTCCAGGCTGTATCTCCTGCCTTTACAGTATATGTGTTGTTTTCTTCTACAGGTATTAAAAGTGACTGACCAATCAACAGATTATTTGAATCCGGTATAAAATTTACTTCTATTATTGAATCAACATCGGTACCATAGTAATCTGCTATTTTCCACAATACATCTCCTCTTTGCACAACATGAATGAGCATATAAACCTCCCTATACTATTAAATATCCTTTACATATTAATAATATATTCAGCCATATGTTCATCATGATAAAAACCGGAAAATTCAATAATATGTTACTGCCTTGCTATATCCGTTCGGAATTCCATATTGTCGAAATGAATCTTCATAGTATTATTGTATATTTTTTCTCTTGCTTCCTCCAACGTTTTTCCCTTTGCAGTAACGGCTAAGACCCTTCCACCATCTGTTACTGTTTTATTGCCATGAATTTTAGTGCCTCCGTGGAATATTACTATATCTTGATCCACATTATTCAAGCCTGTTATTTCTTTGCATTTTTCATAGCTTTGAGGATACCCTCCGGAAGCAAGCACTACAGTTACACATTTTTCATTTTCCCACTGTAAATCTTTTTCTGTTAATTCTCCATCTATGCATTTCAGCATTATTTCAGCTAAATCAGATTTTAACCTTGGAAGCACTGCTTCTGTCTCCGGATCCCCAAAACGAACATTGTATTCCAATACTTTTACTTTGCCTTTGCTGATCATTAACCCAAAGTACAACACGCCTCTAAAGTCTATTTCTTCAGCTTTTAACCCTGATAGAGTCGGTTTAATTATATATTTATCAATATAACTTTTAAGCTCATCCGTATAAATTGCATTAGGAGAAAGGCTTCCCATTCCACCTGTGTTAAGCCCCTGATCATTATCATAAGCTTTCTTGTAGTCCATTGCACTTTCCATAGGAATAAGGGACTTTCCATCGGCGAAACAAAGAAGAGATGCCTCTGTCCCCTCAAGATACTCCTCTATAACAATTTTATCACCTGCACTGCCGAACTGTCTTTCACTCATAATACTGTTTATTGCTTCTTCAGCTTCTTTTTCAGTACTGCAAATAAGAACACCTTTGCCTGCTGCCAGGCCGTCTGCCTTAACAACTACAGGAACATTAAAATATTTAAGTCCTTCTTTTGCTTTTTCGGGATCTGTATAAGACTCATACCTGGCAGTAGGAATATTATATTTTTTCATAAAACCTTTAGAATAGGATTTGCTGCCTTCGAGGCGAGATGCTTTTTTGCACGGCCCAAAAACCTTTATGCCCATTTCTTCAAGCATATCAGCAAGTCCGCCTACAAGCGGACCTTCAGGCCCTATAACTGCCATATCAATATTGTTTGATACTGCAAATTCAGTAAGTCCCTTTAAATTATCTGCTTCGATGTTCACACACTCGGCAATTTGAGAAATGCCTGCATTACCTGGAGCACAATAAATCTTGGATACTTTAGTACTTTGCTCCAGTTTCCAGCAAATGGCATGTTCTCTGGCACCGCCTCCGATTACCAAAACTTTCATAGTACCTCCTACAATCTACATTTTTCATAAAATTATAATTACAATTGTTTTAGTGTCTAAAATGCCTCATACCTGTAAATACCATAGAAATATTATTTTTATTGCATTCTTCTATTGATACTTCATCCCTGATTGATCCTCCCGGCTGAATAATTGCAGTTATTCCCGCTTTTGTAGCTTCTTCTACGCAATCTGGGAATGGGAAAAACGCATCTGATGCAAGAGAAGCTCCCTTTAAGCTGTCTTCTCCCAAAAATTCAACGGCATGATCAATTGCCTGTTTGCACGCCCATATGCGATTTACCTGTCCAGGACCTATTCCTATGGACTGGCCGTTTTTAACTATTGTTATAGCATTTGATTTTGTATGCTTTACAAGTTTCCATGCCATCAGCAAATCTTTCTTTTCCTGTTCAGAAGGCTGTTTTTTAGTGACAGCCTTAATTTCTTCGCCGTCAGGCAACAACTTAGAATCTATGTTCTGAACGAGAATTCCTCCTGCAACCTTTTTAAAGTCATATGCATGTTTGTCTTGTTTTTGCATAATATCTTTTAAAAGCAAAATCCTTATGTTTTTCTTTGAACTGAGGATTTCAAGAGCCTTTTTTGAATAAGAAGGTGCTGCGATTATTTCGGCAAATATCTTGTTAATTTCTTCAGCTGCCCTTTCATCAACTTCTCTGTTGAAAACTATGATCCCGCCGAAAATAGATGTAGGATCTGCATTAAAAGCCTTAATATAGGCATCATAAATATTGTCTGCAGTTCCCACGCCGCAGGGATTTGAATGTTTACATGCAACAACGGCAGGCTCGTCAAATTCTTTTAAAAGCTCCAGTGCACCATTAGTATCATTTATATTATTAAATGAAAGATCTTTTCCGTGAAGCTTAACAGCATCAGGTAAAAAGCCTTTATTTTTTGAAACTTCCTTATAGAAAGCAGCCTTCTGGTGGGGGTTTTCTCCATATCTCATATCTTGAACCTTTTCGTAGGTCAGTGTCATTGTTTCAGGCAAGCCGAAGTCTTCTCTTTCCCTTTTAATATATGAAGCTATCAATGCATCATAATGAGCAGTATGTTCAAACACTTTTGAACATAAATAAAATTTAGTGTCAAGAGATATTCCTTTATTTGTTTCTAATTCTTCAATTATTTTGTCATAGTCTTCAGGATCAACAACAGCAGCAACATCCTGGTAGTTTTTTGCTGCTGAGCGCAGCATAGTCGGTCCTCCTATATCTATATTCTCGATAGCTTCCTGCCTGGCTGTGTTTTCTTTTAAAATGGTTTGTTCAAACGGATATAAATTAACCACAACTATATCTATTGTCTTAACGTTTAATTCTTTTAGTTGTTTCATATGACCGGGATTTGAGCGCATTGCAAGAATTCCTGCATGAATTTTCGGATGCAGTGTTTTGACTCTTCCATCAAGGCATTCAGGGAAATCAGTCACATCTGATACGCCTGTCACCTTCAATCCGGCACTTTCAAGAGTCTTATATGTTCCTCCTGTTGATATTATTTCTACACCTAGTGCCTGAAGTTTCTCAGCAAATTTCACAATACCTGTTTTATCAGATACACTTATTAAAGCTCTCATAATCATTTTACTCCTTTATTTTAACTTTATTTCCCTCTACCTTTAATCTTCCTTCACAAAAATATTTTACCGCAAGAGGCAAAATCCTGTGCTCTATCTTTAAAACTTTTTTCTGCAGCATTTCTGCATTGTCTTCATAGTCAACCTTAACAGATTCCTGCACTATTATAGGCCCTGCGTCAGCTTCCTCATTGACAAAGTGCACGGTTGCACCGCTTATTTTAACACCATAGTTTACAGCAGCTTCGTGTACCTTTAAACCGTAGTATCCATTGCCGCAAAACGAAGGAATCAATGAAGGATGAATATTTATTATCCTGTTCCTGTATGTTTTTATAAACCTAGGAGGCAATATTTTCAAGTACCCTGCTAAAACCACAAGGTCAACTCCATGAGCCTCCAAGCAGTCCATTATGGCGTCATTAAATTTTCCAAAATTTCCGTATTTCTTTTTATCAACAAATACGGCATATATGCCATGCTGCCTGGCCCGCTCCAGTCCGTAAGCATTTTTTTTATTTGAAATTACCACAGATATCTGTCCATTTATAATTCCTTTTTCAACATTTTCAATAAGTGACTGAAGGTTTGTCCCCGAACCTGAAATCAATACACCTATTTTTAACTGTGGCATATTTTAAGCCTTCCTTTCCTCTTCACTGTTCTTCCCAATACAACAGCTTTTTCACCTTTGCTTTGAAGATATTCAACTACATCACCTGAAATTTTGTCGCTTACTGTAATTACCATCCCTATTCCCATGTTAAACGTTGAATACATTTCATCAATGTCAACATTGCCTTCTTTTTGCAATAATTTAAATATTGGAGGCAGATCAATGTTTTTAGTTTCTATATCAGCTGTTATACCTTCGGGAAACATCCTTGGAATATTCTCATAGAAACCGCCTCCTGTTATATTTGCCATACCTTTAATTTCAAATTCAGACAACAGATTCATTATAATCTTCGAATAAATTCTCGTTGGGATCATTAATGCTTTGCCTATGGTGCAATTCAGCTTCTCAATATATTGATTCACATCATAGTTTTTACGCTCGAACAAAATTTTTCTGACTAATGAATATCCATTGCTGTGAATTCCGCTTGAAGGCAGACCTATAAGAACATCCCCTTCGGTAATTTTTGAACCATCTATTAATTTGCTCTTATCTGCTATTCCTACACAAAATCCGGCTATGTCATATTCTCCTTCACCGTAAAGTCCCGGCATTTCTGCTGTTTCACCACCTATTAATGCAGCTCCGGCTTTAATACAACCATTTGATACACCTTTGACTATATCAGCTGCTTTTTGCGGCTCTAACTTTCCCATGGAAATATAATCCAAGAAAAATAGAGGCTTGGCACCTTGGCATAAAACATCGTTAACACACATTGCGACTGCATCCTCTCCTATTGTATCATGAATTCCCGTTTTGAATGCAATCATGAGTTTTGTGCCTACACCATCGGTACCGGAAACTAATACCGGCTCTTCATATTTGCTTTTATCAATTGAAAACATGCCTCCAAAGCTGCCAATATCTGTCATAACACCTTCGGTATATGTTTTTTTAACATGTTCCTTGATCAACCTTACTGTTTCATATCCGGCATGAATATCAACACCGGAATCCTTATATGTTAATTTTTCAGACATAATACCTCCTTATACTCTATATTCCCCGGCTTGGTACTTCCATGGGATAATCACCGTTCATACAGGCAAGGCAATAACTGTTTGCTGAAGCCGTGGATTTCACCAATCCTTCCACACTCAGATAATATACACTGTCTGCATTGATATATTCTTTTATTTCATCAATCGTTTTATTAGCACCTATTAATTTTCTTCTGTCAGGCGTATCGATTCCGAAATAGCAGGAATAAGTTACAGGTGGCGATGCTATACGAACATGCACTTCTTTTGCTCCCGCATCTTTTACCATGCTGACAATTTGCTTTGTGGTAGTGCCTCTTACAATGCTGTCGTCAACCATTACGACTGTTTTATCCTTCACCAGCTCATTTAATACGTTCAGCTTGGTTTTAACTCCCCGTTCCCTTAATTCCTGATTAGGTTCAATAAAAGTACGCTTTGCATATCTGTTTTTAATAAGCCCTAATCCAAAGGGTATATTAAGCTCTGCAGCATACCCTATGGCAGCAGGTGTACCTGAATCAGGAACAGAAAAAACCAGGTCGGCATTTACCGGAGATTCCCGGGCAAGTAATCTTCCTGCATTGTATCTTGACTGATATATGTTTACACCGTCCAAATTGCTGTCAGGCCTTGCAAAATATACATTCTCAAATATACATAGTTTTTTCGGTGCATATTTTGTACCCTTAATGCTTTCAACGCTGTTTTCATTTATGACAACTATCTCACCCGGTTCCACATCTCTTATGAATTCTCCGCCCATAGCGCTTATAGCACAACTCTCAGAAGCAAGCAAGTATCCTTCTGGCCTTTTCCCAAGACAGAGAGGCCTTAAACCATAGCAATCCCTGGCTCCGATTAATTCCTTTTCAGTCATAAACACAAAGGCATAAGCTCCTTTTACAATTTCAGTAACATTTTTTATGGATTTTACTATATCACCCTTGTAGTACCTTGCCACCATATTGGCCACCACTTCTGAATCTGTTGACGTCTGGAATATGACACCGTCATCTTCCAGAATGCTCCTCATAGAATCCGCATTAACCAAATTTCCATTGTGAGCAAGGGCCACAGAACCTTCCTTATATCTTACGACCAAGGGCTGGGCATTTTGTTTTTCACTGTCTCCGGTTGTGGAATACCTGACATGTCCTATTGCTATATTCCCTTTAAATTTTTTTATCACATCTTGGGAAAGTACATCAGCAACAAGCCCCATGTCTTTATAGTATTCGATCTTCTTTCCTGTATGAATTGCTATGCCTGCACTTTCCTGGCCTCTGTGCTGGAGAGCAAACAACCCATAGTAAATTAACTGTGATGCTATCTGAGGGTTTTCTGTGAATAATCCCACAACCCCGCACTCCTCATGAAGTTTGTCATCATCTATAAGTTCAAAGCACATAAAATTTCCCCTAATTTCCTTTATTGTTTATTCTTGAAAGAACTTCCTGATACACTTCCTCAACTCCGCCCATATCTCTCCTGAATCTGTCCTTATCCAGTTTTTTATTTGTTTTTGCATCCCACAGTCTGCATGTATCAGGAGATATTTCATCGGCAAGTATTACCTTATTGTCATAAACTCCGAATTCCAGCTTAAAATCTATCAATTTAATATTTATTTCAAGGAAGAATTTTTTCAGGACATCATTTACTGCAAGAGCATATTTTTTTATTACTTCCAGCTGTTCTTCTGTTGCAAATTCCATAGCCATAATATGGTAATCATTTACCATAGGGTCTCCTAATTCATCATTTTTATAAGAAAACTCCAGGACAGTTTCTTTCATAGGCACTCCTTCTTCCAATCCTAACCTTTTTGCAAGAGAACCTGCTGCCACATTCCTTACGATAACCTCTAACGGAAGAATTTTTACTGCCTTCACCAATGATTCCCTGTCATTTAAAAGCTTGATATGATGTGTGTGAACCCCTTGCTTTTCCAGCAATTCAAACAATGCGGCAGACATTTTATTGTTTACTGCGCCTTTTCCTGTAATTGTTCCTTTCTTTTCTCCATTAAAAGCCGTAGCATCATCCTTGTATTCCACGATGTATTCTTTTGGATTATCCGTTTTATAAACCTTTTTTGCTTTTCCCTCATACATCATCTCTAATTTTTTCATTTCAATCCTCCGTTTAATTTATCATTTAATTTTTTATTTTTATCAAATACTTTTTTAGCCATTTGTTTTTTATATTCATTGAATTTCACTCTTAAATCGCTGTATTTCACAGACAATATCTGAACTGCAAGAAGTGCCGCATTACCTGCTGCATTTATACCTACAGTAGCCACAGGTACTCCAGGAGGCATTTGTACTATGGAAAAAAGGGCATCCATTCCATCTAACTCTGAGGACTTTATAGGAACACCTATTACCGGCAATGATGTGCACCCTGCTAATATGCCAGGTAAATGTGCCGCTTTGCCTGCGGCTCCTATAATCAGTTCATATCCCATAGTTTCCGCATTTTTAGCGAAACTTAAAGCTTCGTCAGGGGTTCTGTGAGCAGAAATAACCCTTACATCCGCCTCAACACCGAAATCTTTTAAAATGCTGTACCCTTTTTCAACTATCGGAAAGTCTGAATCACTTCCCATTATTATTGCAACTTTCATAATACCTCCTTAGTTATTTAAAATATTTAACACCTGCTTCAAATATATGCTGTTCTTTTTCACCCGGTATATTTTTATATAAGCCGCTGCTCAATCGCTCAGAATGTGCCATTTTACCCAATACCCTGCCATCAAGGCTTGTAATTCCTTCAACTGCTTCAACTGAACCGTTTACGTTGTAAAGCCCATCATATGTTGGATTGTTGTCAGGTCCTACATATTGGGTGGCTATCTGGCCTTGTTTCTTTAATTTTTCAATCCATTCTTTATCTGCCGCAAATCTTCCTTCTCCATGAGAAACGGGAAGAGAATAAACATCTCCCACACGGCACATGCTAAACCATGGCGACATATTGCACACAACTTTTGTTCTGACAAATGATGACACGTGCCGTCCGATTTTATTATAAGTAAGAGTAGGATAATCACCTTTCATGTCAACAATCTCTCCAAAGGGAACAAGGCCAAGTTTGATTAACGCCTGAAACCCATTGCATATACCTATCATTAAACCATCCCTGTTTTTTAAAAGATCCGTAACCGCATCCTTTAACAATTCATTGCGGAAAACCGCTGCAATAAACTTGCCTGAGCCTTCAGGCTCATCGCCGGCACTAAATCCTCCAGGCAGCGCTATTATTTGGGACTGCCTAATCATTTTGTTCATTTCTTCTATGGAACTTTTAACGTCCAAAGAACTTAAATTTTTAAACACAAATATTTCAGATTCGGCACCTGCCCTTTCAAATGCAGCCTTTGTATCATATTCGCAGTTTGTCCCCGGGAAAACCGGAATAAAAACTTTTGGCTTGGCTATATTAATCGTAGCTCGCTTCTGTGTGTTTTTTTGGTCTCCAAGAATACAGCAGTCTTCAATTTCACCTTCAGTATCTTGTTTAAACGGATAAACGCCGTTTAAAGGGTACAGCCATGCATCACTTATTTCTCTTAATCCTATGTTTGTTACGTCAGACGAACTATTTATAATTATTTGCTTTTCATCAATTGTGCTTCCTACATCAATACTGCCGTCTATATGTACGTCTTCAGGACATTCAAGTATAATATCTCCGTAGCTTGCAGAAAACCAGTCCTTTGTATCTAGCACAAGTCCGTCCCTTGTTTTAAACCCTATTTCATTTCCAAGAACCATTTTACTTATGGAAGCTCCAATGCCGCCAAAACCTACAGTATATGCACTCAGCACCTTGCCTGATACTATTGCTTCGTGAACAGCATTGTACTTTGTTTTTATATCTTCAAAATCCGGAATATTGTTATCATTTTTTTTAATTTTTATCAGCACTACCCTGCTTCCGGGTTTTTTAAATTCAGGTGATATAATGTTTTTAATATTTTCAACTGCAACAGCAAAACTTATGAGAGTCGGAGGTACATTCATATCTTTAAATGTACCGGACATGCTGTCTTTTCCGCCTATAGCCGGAATCCTCAGCTCATGCTGTACTGCGAATGCTCCTAAAAGCGCACTTAAAGGTTTACCCCATCTTTTCGGATCTTTGTTCAGTTTTTCAAAATATTCCTGTAATGTAAGTCTGATTTTCCTGTAATCACCGCCCATTGCAAGGATTTTAGCCACAGAATGTACAACAGCGTACATTGCACCGTGATATGGGCTTTCTTTTGATAGGTACGGATCAAAACCGTAAGCCATCAGCGAACATGTATTTGTTTCTCCGTTAGCAACGGGAATTTTAGCAACCATGCCTTCTGCCGGAGTAAGCTGCGTCCTTCCTCCGAAGGGCATAAGAACTGTGCCTGCACCTACTGTTGAATCAAATCTTTCAGCTAATCCCTTCTGACAGGCAACATTCAGATCCCTTAAATTTTCAAACCATGCATCTTTAAAATTTTTGCTTTTAAATTTTTTTTCAAAACATGGTTTTATAGGCTCACACACCTGAACATTAATTTTCTGCTTAACACCGTTTGTATCAAGGAAATCTCTGCTGATATCCAGAATGTTTTTCCCTTTCCAGCTCATTTTAAGCCTTCGATCACCTGTCACCTTGGCAACAACAGTTGATTCAAGATTCTCCTCATGAGCGTAGTTGATAAAATTATTAATATCTTCTTCTCTCACAACTACTGCCATTCTTTCCTGAGATTCGGAAATTGCAAGCTCTGTTCCATCTAATCCTTCATATTTTTTTGGAACAAGGTCAAGATTTATGTACAGTCCCTCAGCTAATTCGCCAATTGCCACAGACACTCCTCCTGCACCGAAGTCATTGCATCTCTTTATCATTCTGCTTACAAAAGGATTTCTAAACAGCCTTTGAATTTTTCTTTCTGTAGGTGCATTTCCTTTTTGCACTTCAGAGCCGCACACCAAAATAGATTCTTCCGTATGCTCCTTAGAAGCTCCTGTTGCTCCTCCTAAGCCGTCTCTTCCGGTTCTTCCTCCCAAAAGGATTACCGCATCTCCCTTTTGTGGAACCCCCCTTACTACATTCGTTCTCGGTGCGGCAGCGATTACGGCACCGACCTCCATCCTTTTTGCAACATAGTCCGGATGATATATTTCATTTACATAACCTGTTGCCAGTCCTATCTGATTTCCGTAAGAACTGTAGCCTGCCGCCGCCTCTGTGGATATTTTCCTCTGAGGAAGCTTTCCTGCTAACGTATCCTCAGGGTTTTGCCTGATATCACCACTCCCGGATATGCGCATAGCCTGGTAAACGTAAGATCTTCCGGAAAGTGGATCTCTGATGGCTCCGCCAAGACACGTAGCTGCACCGCCAAACGGTTCAATTTCTGTAGGATGGTTATGGGTTTCATTTTTGAACATCAAAAGCCATTCCTCATTACTTCCTTTAACATCAACATTTATTACAATACTGCATGCATTGATTTCATCTGATATTTCCAAATCATCCAGAATCCCCTGCTCTTTTAATTCTTTTGCACTTATTGTAGCCAAGTCCATTAATGAAATGTCCTTTTTCCTGCCTTTATAAACGTACTTCCTTGCCTTTAAATATTCCTCATAAGTATTCTTGATTTCCTCTGTTGTTTTTCCATCTTCGAAATCAATTTTCTCAATGGATGAAGAAAATGTGGTATGCCTGCAATGATCCGACCAATAAGTATCAATAACCTTTATTTCAGTAATTGTAGGATTCCTTTTTTCCGTATTTTTAAAATATTCCTGACAAAAAATCAAATCCTCAAAACTCATGGCGAGACCTCTGTCAGTACGAAATTCCTCCAATTCTTTCTTAGATTTGTTTATAAAATTCTCAATAGTTTCAACCTGCTCTGCCTCAGGATACTCTTCATCAAGGGTATCCGGTTTTACTAATTCGGCTTCTCTTGAATCAACTGGATTAATAAAGTAATTCTTAACCTTATTCATATCTTCTCTGCTCAGCATTCCTTCAAGCACAATAACCTTAGCATATTTAACAGGAGGTTTGTCCTTTCCGGTTATTATCTGAATACACTGAGCTGCAGAGTCTGCCCTTTGGTCATACTGTCCCGGAAGATATTCCACTGCAAAAACATTGTTGATAACATCAATGTCTTCATAGACATAATCCTGGTTTGAATCCGAAAAAACTGTTCTAACCGCTTTCTGAAAATCTTTTTCATCTATGCGTGAAACATCATACCTGTTCAAAACACGAACATTTTCAAGATTATTAAGCCTTAGGTTTTCTTTAAAATTAGCCTTTAAGTTTATTGCTTCCGTATTAAAACCCAGCTTTTTTTCCACATAAATTCTTCTTACTTCAAAGCCCATTCATACCCTTCCTTTTAATTACTTTAGTTATTAACATTCAATGTGATTTCAAATATATAGTAACAAATATAAAAATCATTGTCAATAAAAATAAGACAGTTTATTAATTTATTTTTTTGGACTTTCGCTATATTACGAATAATATATTAGAATATAGCTTATATATATCGTATGTTTCATTCAACTTTTATGTGAATTATATTTGTTGAAAACTAACATCTTGACTATATATATTATTATTGATAAAATATCATAAATAGATGCGGATAGATATAAGAATATCATGTCGCACATTACTAATAAATAGTACCAGTGCCAACTATCTGTACTTTTGTACAACATGTACAGTTTAGAGTAGTTGGTGTTCTTTTTTTGTAAGCATGAGATTTCTCTGATCATTCCGCAATATATAAACGAAATACTAAATAAAATATTTTAAGAGGTTTGAGAATGAAACTTATTTTAAACTATACCTGGCGCTACAAACGCTATTTGCTTCTAAGTCTTTTAGGAGTAGGCGGTTTTGTAGCAATACAAATTGGTATACCTACAATACTTAAATATGTAATCAATGACGCACTATTACTTAATCAGCCAATGCTGCTTAAACAGCTTGTATTGCTTATGGCAGCAGTTACAACAATTGGAATGTTATGTGAAATTTGCATGTCTTTTGCCAACAGCCGCATAGCTTCTAATGTTATAAGGGACATCCGAAATGATCTGTTCACTAAAACTCAAAGTTTTTCCCATAGTTCATACAACAAGTTTAGCGTCTCATCTTTAATTACAAGTACAACAAGTGATGCATATCAAATTATGATTTTTGTTCAAAATATGCTGCGAAGTGCCTTAATCACTCCAATTATGACAATTAGCGGTTTTATTATGATATTAAATAACAACCCAGGCATATTTTGGGTTGTTATGGCAAGTGTACCGATTTTGCTTCTTGGAATCTTTGTAATTAACAGGAAAAGTTATCCATACTCTCGTCAGCAGCAGAAAAATTTGGACAAAATCAATCTTATTATGAGAGAAGGTTTAAGCGGTCTGCGTGTTATCCGCGCCTTTAACACCGAAAAATTTCAAAGCCGACGATTTGAGGAAATAAATGATAAATACTGCGGAGTATCAAAGAAAATGTTTCGTATTGTTTCCATTGCACAACCAGGTTTTTACCTTATTTTTAACACTATGATCGTAATTGTTTTATGGTTTGGAGCCAATGAAATCAGCCAGGGTTTTTTGGATATAGGAACACTAAGCGCATCCATAGAATATATTTTCCATATTCTTTTCAGTTTTATGATGTTTGGAGTTCTCTTTATTATGTATCCAAGAGCCAGTGTATCTGCACAACGAATTCAGAGAATACTTGACAATGACCTGGGCATGGATGAAAATTTAGAAACAGGAGTTACAAGTACGGACAAAACCGGATATATCACTTTTGAAAATGTATCCTTTTCCTACCCCGACTCTCCTGAAGAACCTGTGTTGAAAAACATAAATTTTACTGTTGAACAAGGCCAAACTATTGCATTTATAGGCAGCACCGGCTGCGGAAAAACCACATTGGTGCAACTTATTCCACGCATGTATGATGCAACTGAAGGACGGGTATCAGTAGATGAAATAGATGTTAAAAAATACAATATACATGCTATTCGTGATAAGATTGGTTTTATCACTCAAAAAGCAACGCTTTTTACCGGTACAATTGGAGAAAATCTGCGCTTTGGAAAGGCGGACGCATCCATGGAGGAACTCGTTAGAGCAGCAGAAATTGCCCAGGCAGCAGATTTTATTTCAAAGAAGAAAAACGGTTTTGATGAAATGTTGTTTGAAGGTGGTTCCAATCTCTCAGGCGGACAGAAACAACGCCTTGCTATTGCACGAGGTATAATTAAAAATCCTGAAATTTATATCTTCGACGATAGTTTTTCTGCACTTGATTATGCAACTGATCTGAGGCTGCGTACTCGTCTTCGAGATGAAATTAAAGATGCCACCATTCTTATAGTAGCTCAACGTATCGGCACTATTCGCCATGCCGACAAAATTATAGTACTTGATGAGGGATGTATCGTAGGGCAGGGCACTCATGAGGAACTAATGAAAAACTGTGATGTTTATTATGATATAGCAGCAAGTCAGCTTTCAAAGGAGGAATTCTAATGAAAAATCATAAATTGCGCAGTATAGGAAAGCTAATAAAGTTAATAATGAGTCCATATAAATGGAAGTTTATAATTGCGTTGTTTTTACAGTTTTTCGGTGCTGTTTTAGGTACGCTAAATCCCTTTATTATCGGATTTATAACTACGGAATTAGGGAAAAACGTAATGGATATGGCAGCAGGCAAACCTGGTGCCGGAGTTAACCTGCCATATATTGCTACGATTGTGGCAATTCTGGGAGTCTCCACAGTTGTTCGTCAAGGAGCTACCTATTCTGCCAGCTTTTTAACGGCAGGATGTGTGCAGGAAAGCTTTAAAGATCTACGAAGCAAGATCAGCGACAAAATTAACAGAATACATGTAAGCTATTATGACAGCCATCAGCTGGGAACAATCTACAATTACATTACTAACGACGTTGATGCAGTATCTAATGCAATGCAGCAGAGCCTTATGCCGCTGGTTTATGCACTTACCAATATTTCCATGACTTTCATCATGATGCTGATAATTTCCGTCCCGTTAGGACTTGTATGCTTGGTAATGTTACCTATTTCTTTCCTTATTGCCCGTTCCCTTATGAAAAAAAGCCAAGGGCAGTTCCGTACAATGCAGAACACTCTGGCCGAATTAAACGGATACATTCAAGAAAGATATACCGGCTTTACAGTAATTAAACTATATAATAACGAAAAAAACACTATTGATAAATTTGAAAAAATAAACGGAAACCTAAATAAGGCAGGTTTTAAGTCCAGTTTTATATCAAGTTTGATTTCACCATTCATGGAAGCACTTATTGGTATTGTTTATGTATTAATGGTTTTTATTACAGGACACGGTGTGCTGTCCGGACGTATGACACTTGGAAATATGCAGGCCTTTGTAATGTATATCTGGCTCATCTTTGACCCTATGAATCAAATTACCCAGCTTGCACCTGCAATCCAAAGTGCTGCTGCTTCTATGGAGCGTATTGTAAACTTCCTTGAGGAAAAAGAGGAACCTGATGAAAAGGAAAATCCGGAGAACTTTGACTTAAGCCACTTTAAAGGGAACGTACAATTTAAAAATGTGAAATTTTCTTATTCAAAAGACAATCCTGTTATCAATGACCTATCCTTTGAAGCAAAATCAGGGCAGAAAGTATCCATAGTCGGTGCAACAGGAGCCGGTAAAACAACAATCATAAATTTGTTATTGCGCTTTTACGATATTGACAAAGGAGATATAACCATTGATGGTACATCAATATATGCCATAAGACGTAATAATGAAAGAGCTCTTTTTGGCATGGTACTACAGGATGCATGGTTATACCACGATACTATTGCAGGAAATATACGTTTTGGAAGACTGGACGCTACTGACGACGAAGTAATAGAAGCTGCAAAAAAAGCTAATGTAGATCGTTTTATACGATCCATGCCCGGGGGATACAATATGATGATTGATGAAGACGGCAGCAACGTTTCATTAGGTCAAAAACAGCTAATTACTATTGCAAGAGCCATCTTGGCAGATCCTCAAATTTTAATTCTCGATGAAGCGACAAGCAGCATCGATACACGGACGGAAATGAAAATTCAGTCTGCCTTTGCCTATATGATGCACGATCGGACCAGTTTCATTGTTGCCCACCGACTGTCCACCATCCGGGAAGCGGATGTGATCCTGGTCATGAATCACGGACGCATCATTGAGCAGGGAAAACATGAGGAACTCCTCAGGAAAAACGGCTTTTACGCCAATATGTACAACAGCCAGTTTGAGGGATCCGAAAATTAGAAACGCCTGAAAAAAATCCCGCCTCTGTGAACTGCAGGGACGGGATGACATGTATCTGTATCATTAGGTTATTTCATTGGATTGTTATATTTTTTTGAAATTGCGTTGGCTTTTTATCACTTTCCAGGTTTTTTGGGCTTGAGCGGATTCAGCTTTTCCTTGCCGGATTCCACCACATGGATCCTGCCCGGCGCTGTGGCGGTTGCCTTCTTTCCATCCGCATCGGTATAAGTCACTTCAACCATCAGCCCATTGGCTTTTGTATTCTGCGGGGCTGTCCATGCTCCTTCATAATACCCCGGAGTGACTTCTCTCATGTTGGATGCGGCAGGTTTCAACGCGCTGAGTCCCGGGAATACCATCCGAAAAGATGCGGAACCGCCTTTCCCGCTGCGGAAGCTCACGGTAAGCTGTTCTCCTCCCTTCAGGGTAACATCCTCAGAAGGCTTCAGATCCCGTATCGCATTTTCGTCCACACCAACCTGTATCTTTCCTGCTGCCTCAGCGGTTACGGTATTTCCGGCCACGTCCATAAACTCTGCTTCCACGACCAGACCGCTAATGCGGGCATCCGGTGCGGTCCATTTTCCGACATAGTACCCGGCTTCCACTTCTTCCATGGCAAGCGAACGATTTGACTGCGTGGCAGCACTGCCGGGAATCAAAATACGAAATCTTCCCTGTCCGCCCGGCTCACTGTGAAAGCTTACCGTCAATTCCCCTCCTCCAGGCAGATACATATCTTCTGAAGGCTCCAGATCGGTTATCACCGGCGCATCCTTTTTCACAACAACACGGACCGTGGATTCCGTCTGATTTCCTGCCAGATCATACGCCCGGATATGAAACAGATTTTCGCCTTGCTGAACGATTTTTTCCGCATGAAAGGCTCCATTCGTAACTTCAACGGCCTCGTCATTTATTTCCAGTTTTCCGAAATGGTCATCCGAAACCGTTCCGGTAACATCGACCACTCTATCCTTTGTAACCAGGCCATCTTTTGGGCTGATAACCATAAGCTCCGGAGCGATCTTATCCTTTATGACGGTCTTGCCGGCAGAGGGCTCTGTTTCCTTTCCGCTTAATTCGGCGGTTGCCGTGATCAATGTTTCGTCTTCCGGCAGGACAACTTCTTTATGAAACTTCTTTCCTTCGGAATTCACTTCTCCGATCCGGGCCCCATTGCCATAGATGTTTACCTTGCTGTCTGCTGTTACGGTTCCTTCCACCACAACGGAATCCTCATTGGTATAGCTGGTATCCTCAAGGTTGCTGATTTCAGGAGTTCCGACCGAGTATTCCATTCTTGCCCGTATCATCAGACCTCCGGTTACATCTTCCTCTTTGATGGGGGTAAAGGTGTCACCGGAATACAGATAGGATCTTTCCGCGTATGGGCTGGATTCATCGATACCCGTCCCCGGAGAGAGAGTCCCCACATCCGTCTGACAGGTCGCAATGAAGAAATCCCGGTCCGTTGAAAATCCAAATTCCGACAAATCGATATTATTCCATTCGCCCCGTACAACATCCACAATCTTCGGCTGGACATCCAGCTTTACGG
>ENA-UOOK01001072-UOOK01001072.1-fermentation-metagenome-genome-assembly--contig:-NODE-1072-length-36505-cov-6.597695_pt1 | contig 36505 bp, 37 predicted proteins | sample MGYA00245777_ERZ724023 | MGnify/ENA primary metagenome ERZ724023 (study PRJEB28704, sample SAMN03018312) | fermentation metagenome | biome: anthropogenic terrestrial biome; feature: soil; material...
ACCATATTAACCACGTTTGCAATAACACCTGTGGCAAGGCCAAGGGCCAGGAGCCGTGAATAGGAGAGCACATCTCCTAAAATACCTGTGATGTTATAAAGGCTAGCGAGCCCTGCACCCAGCTTGAGAAAAATATTCTTCTGACTCCGGCCCTGAGTAAGGACGAGGCCAATAGCCCCTATTTTCGCCATCCAGCCGCCCACCACTCCCAGTCCTGGCAGGAGCAAGAACACAAGGCCCAAAATTAACACAGCCCAAAGTCCCTGATCGAATAGCCCCGCCCAAATATCCCCGTGGCGGACATTGTCGTAGAACTCAAGGGCCATGCCTGCAAAAATATGAATCAACCCCAAGCCAAAGGAGAGGACCATCATCTTCAGAGGATCATCGATTGGGTTAAACCACAGAGGCGGCAGCCCAAACAGATCTCCAAACCAACCTCCTGCCAGGGCCCCTGCCACACCTGAAGCCAAACCTCCCCAAAAAAGGATCAAAAGCAGCTTCTGGCCTGCCTCCTCCATTTTAACCTTTTTCAAAAGCCACATCGCTGCCAAAGCTAAAATTATCCCATAGCCAGCATCTGTGAGCATGATCCCAAAAAAGAGGGAGAAAAACGGTCCCACCCATGGCGTGGGATCTACTTCCCCTGCCTTCGGCGGACTATACATCTCAAGGACAGACTCAAAGGGCCAGGCCAGACGACTATTTTCCATGGCCACAGGGGGCTCCTCATCGCCTGTTGCCTCCCTGATCTTTATATAGAGGGGAAGCTCAAGCTTGTTCAGCTCTCCCTGGAGCTTATGCACATGCTGTTCCCGAATCCAGCCAAAAAGAGCGAACGTAGCGTCAGTAGCCAAAAGCTGCCCCTGAATCTGAGCATGCTCAAGCTGTGAGGCTACATAATCGTAGCAGAGCTCCACAAGCTCTAGCTTCTCGCCTGCCAACTGCCCGAGGCGTGAGGCCAGCTTCTCTTGCTCCACCTGATTGGAAGCCAGCTTGGCGTCCAGCATTGCAATTCTTGCTTTGGCAGTGCCCGCTCCCTGCCCGAAGCTGGGAATTGTGGCGCCATGATCTGCTAGCAGCATTAGAGCTGCCTCTACCTCTGCTTTGCTCACAACCAAAAGCAAAGGGATGATTCGCTCCCCTTCCCCTGCCACTAAAACATAGGGCTCTTCCAAATTCGCGGGGAGGGCCTCCCCGAGGCGCTCCAAGGCTTTGGGGGAAATCTCAAAGGCCAGGGTATGGACAAAGATGTTCGCCCCAAGCTCCTCCAGGGGCAGATCTAGCTCCTGCCAAGGAGCAAGTTGGGACTTTTGCTCCAAAAGCTCCGCCTCGTTGCGCTGGAGCTCAGGAAGCTTGGCCTCAAGATCCCTGCACTCCCGGTAGAGAGCCTGAAGCTTTTGGACTGTAGCCTCGTCTAATTGGAATTCCTGGTGGGTGATGGGTAATTTGCTGCTTGATATTTGAGCCAATAGGGAACTGGGCTTTTCTCGAAATGTTCCCAAGAAATCTAGAACATATTTCAATTTACCCAACAACTCATCCCACGCGCCGGCCTCACTGCCTACAGCTTGGGAAGAGATCCCGCCTGGGTACTCATCGTCTTGCCCGAGCTGCTCGATCTCCACCACGCCCAGGCGCTGTAGACGAGAAAGAATCAGTTCCTGATTCTCTTTGGGAGCCACCAGCTCCAGTCGTTTAATCTTCGCTAACGCCATCTTACTCGTTCCCCTATTGCCCCGATGATCTTCGCCACTGCCTTGTCCATGTGCCCTAGGGCCTGCTGTTCGATGGCAGTCCGCGGATCCTGGGCACTCTCTTTTGCGATCATACTTTCGGTCTCCTCTAAGATTTGGGCCATAAGTTCTTCCGCTTCTCTTTTGGCATCAGCCTGGGCCTGGGCAATAAGCTCCTTTGCCTGGGCTGCAGTTTCCCTAACCAGGTCTTGAGCCTCCCGTTCGCAGGCTAGAATTTCAGCTTGCGCTTCCCGCTCTACTGTGCGAATCTCGGCTAAGGCTGTCAATTCCATTTCGCACCCCCCCAATAGCAATTATCTACAATTTTAAACACACTTCTACTTGTTCGCCACATAAATCCTATTTCCTGCCTGCAACCTTGAGTCTGGTCAAAGCACGTTCCAAGGCAGCCTGGGCCCGGGCAAAATCCACTCTTCCAGCTGTAGCCAGTCTCTCCTCTGCCCTTCTTTTCGCCTCCAGGGCCCGCTCTACATCAATCTCGGCGGGGAGTTCTGCAGCTTCAGCTAAAATTAATACCCGCTGCCCTGTAGTTTCCAGATAGCCCTCACTCACTGCCATGGTGATCTCCTCATCTGGGGTGAAAATTCTCAGCACCCCAGTTTTCAAGTGGGCAATCAGGGGGATGTGGCCAGCCATAATCCCCAGTTCCCCCTGGCTCCCTGGGGCCACAACCATCTCCACACTTTGGTCGAACTCAAGCTTCTGAGGCGTGACAATCTGCAGCTTGAAGGTACGAGCCACCTACCTCACCTCTGAGCTTTCTTGCAGGGCTCTTGCCTTGGCCACAGCCTCCTCGATGGTGCCCACAAAGAGGAAAGCCTGTTCTGGCAGAGAATCGTGCATGCCTAGAACAATCTCCTGGCAGCTGCGGATGGTATCCTCCCGCTTTACATAGCGGCCTGCGATTCCTGTGAAGGTTTCAGCCACAGAAAAGGGCTGGGAGAGGAAACGCTCCAGACGCCTGGCTCGAGCTACGATCTGTTTGTCGTGTTCGGAGAGTTCATCTAGGCCTAAAATGGCGATAATATCTTGCAGTTCTCGATAGCGCTGCAAAATCGCCTCCACATCCCTGGCCACCTGATAATGCTCCTGGCCTACGATCTTCGGATCTAAAATCTTCGAGGAGGAGCCTAGGGGATCCACTGCAGGATAAATTCCCTTCTCAGCCACGCCACGCTCCAGGGTGATGATGGCATCCAGGTGTGTGAAGGTGGTAACAGGCGCTGGATCTGTGTAGTCGTCTGCAGGCACATAGACAGCTTGAATGGAGGTGATGGAGCCCTGGTGGGTAGAGGCAATCCGCTCCTGGAGGAGCCCCATCTCTGTGGCCAAGGTTGGCTGATAGCCCACAGCCGAGGGCATCCTGCCCAAAAGTGCCGATACTTCAGCACCGGCCTGGACAAAGCGGAAGATATTATCAATAAACAATAGCACGTCCTCGCCCTGATCCCGAAAATACTCCGCCATAGTAAGGCCTGTGAGAGGTGCCCGGAGCCTGGCCCCTGGGGACTCGTTCATCTGGCCGAAAACCAGGGCTGTGCGCCCCAAAACCCCAGACTCCTCCATGGAGCGCCAAAGCTCATTGCCCTCCCGTGTCCGCTCCCCTACACCTGCAAAGACAGAGTAGCCACCGTGCTGTATGGCGATATTGTGAATCAGCTCCATAATGAGCACTGTCTTCCCCACGCCCGCACCACCGAAAAGACCCACCTTACCGCCTTTAGGGTAAGGTGCTAAAAGATCGATCACCTTGATCCCAGTCTCAAAAAGCTGAGTTTTTGTTTCCTGTTCTGCAAAGGTGGGAGGGAGTCTGCGGATGGGAAGATGCTCTTTGGCCTCTACAGGCCCCCCGTCATCGATGGGCTCTCCGAACACATTGAAAACTCGACCTAAGGTTTCCTCACCCACAGGCACCTGGAGAGGTTTTCCTGTAGCCCGCGCCTTCATGCCCCGATGCAACCCTTCTGTGGACTGGAGGGCCACTGCCCGGACCCGTCCCGCTCCCAGATGGTGCATAATCTCAGCGCTAATGATCCCCTTAGCCTGATCCTCTGGATCAATTCCTATTACCACGCTTGTGTAGAGCGGGGGCACTTTTAGATCTGGAAATTCAATGTCAATCACAGGCCCCACAATTTTCAGCACACGCCCCTGGATCATCTTTCCCCACCATCCTTTCCTCCGAACTCCTGATCCCCTCTGGCTGCGCCGGCTGTGATCTCTGCCAGCTCTGTGGTGATTGCACCCTGCCGCTGCCGATTATATTCCCGCGTAAGCTTGGCAGCTAATTCCCGGGCATTGCCGCTGGCGGTATCCATCGCTTGAACCCGGGCCCCGTGCTCACCTACCTGGGTCTCAAGGAGAGCCCGATATAGCTCGCTTTCCAAATAACGCTGGGCTAAATGCGCCAAAACAGTTTCAGGATCTGGTTCGAAGAGCCAGTCTCCTACCAACTGTTCCGGTTCGCCCACAGGATCGGGGATGGGCAGCAGCTGGAAGATGCGGGGTTTTTGGTGGAGGACCGTGTAAAATTTAGCATAGACCAGATCCACACGCTGCCACTGGCCCCCCAGGTACGCCCCCTCCACGAGAGAAGCAAGTTGCCGCGCTCGGTTGAACGAAGGATGGGATGTGTAATCTAGGAGGGTGGTGTGGATTGGGAGCCCCGCCCGAGCCAGCGCTCTTGCTCCCTCTGTGCCCACGGCAACTAGATCCACCTCTGCCTCGGCTCGCCCTAAATAATCCTGGGCCAAGGCCACAAGCTGGTGGTTGAAGTTGCCACACAGCCCCCGATCTGCTGTGAAAACAAACAAAGCCCGCCTTCCCTCCTGTTGCTGAAAGAAGGGATGGACCTTTTGGCATTGGAGAGCCAGATCCCCCATTAGCTGGGCGATGAGCCTGGCAAAGGGTCTGGCAGCGAAGACCCGATCTTGAGCTGTCTTCAGCTTTGTCGTTGAAATCAACTTCATCCCCTGGCTAATCTTGCCTGTGGAGTTGATGCTGGCCAGCCGCCTTCTGAGATTATGCATCTGGGCCATGGGGATGCTCCTTCCCAAAGGCATGAATGAACTCAGCTAAAGTGCGGTGGAGGGTCTCCACTCCCCGCTCATCCAGCTCGCCGCTTTCTGCAAGTTCTCCACCTAGCTCTGGATGGTGCTGATGCACAAAGCTTAAAAATTCCTCTTTGAAGCTAGCTATGTTTTCTCTGGCCATGGAGTCTAGGTAATGGTTCACAACTGCCCACAGAAGGATCACCTGATCCTCCAGCGGGAGAGGAGCATGCTGGGGTTGCCGCAGAAGCTCCACAATCCGCTCCCCCCGAGCCAAAACAGCCCGCGTTGTGGGATCTAGCTCGGCTCCGAACTGGGCAAAGGCAGCAAGCTCCCTATATTGAGCCAAATCCAAGCGCAGGTGACTAGCCACAGAGCGCAGAGCCCTACTTTGAGCATCCCCACCTACCCTGGAGACAGAGAGGCCCACATTCACAGCAGGCCGAATTCCACTTGCAAACAGCTCGGAGGAAAGAATCAGCTGCCCATCGGTGATGGAGATCACATTTGTAGGAATATAAGCGGACACATCACCTGCCTGGGTCTCAACGATGGGGAGAGCTGTGAGAGAGCCTCCCCCTAGCTCGTCGCTGAGTTTCGCTGCCCGCTCAAGCAAGCGGGAGTGGAGATAGAAAATATCTCCAGGATAGGCCTCCCTGCCAGGGGGCCGACGCAAAAGTAGCGACATAGCTCTGTAGGCAACAGCGTGCTTGGAGAGATCATCGTAGATGATTAGCACATCCCGTCCCCGATACATAAACTCCTCAGCCATAGCACAGCCTGCAAAAGGCGCTAGATACTGCAAAGCTGCAGGATCACTTGCAGGTGAGGAGACCACAATGCTATAGGCCATGGCCTCATTTTCCCTGAGGGTTTCCACCACCTGGGCTACAGTAGAGGCCTTTTGGCCAATACAGACATAAACGCAGATCACATCCTTACCCTTTTGGTTGAGGATGGTGTCCACAGCGATGGCAGTCTTCCCACTCTGGCGATCGCCGATGATAAGTTCCCGCTGTCCCTTGCCAATTGGCACCATAGCATCGATGGCCATGACACCTGTCTGGAGGGACTCGCGCACAGGTTGTCTTTTAGCGATGCCAGGGGCTGCTGCCTCCACAGGTCTAAATCTGTGGGCCTCAATGGGGCCGCCTCCATCTTGGGGCTGACCCAGGCTATCTACCACCCTGCCTAAGAGGGCAGAGCCCACTGGCACTGACACCACACAGCGAGTCCTGCGCACAGGATCCCCCTGGCTAATTTGGGCATCAGGGCCCAAGAGTACCGCACCAACCCTGGTTTCCTCAAGGTTCAGCACCATGCCCCGGACGCCTTTGGGAAATTCCAAAAGCTCTCCTACTGTAGCGCCACAAAGACCGCTGAGCCACGCGATCCCATCGCCCACAGAAAGCACTGTGCCCTCATCTTCTATGTGAGGCTGGGGGTAGAAAGAGCGGATCCGCTCCTCTAGCTGTGCCAAGAGATCACCGGGCTCCGCAAGCTCTGCCTCTGCCAAAAGAAGGCGAGCTGCCTCATCTAGGTAGCTTGCTGTGTTGGCGTGGAGCACACGCTCTCCTAGTTTCAGCTCCAGTCCAAGCCCTAGCTGGGGCGCAAGGGAGAATTCCAGTTCCCACTTAGAAAATTTTGCCTCCAGCCTCTCTTTTTGGTCAGGGGTCAGGGGGCGGGCTGATCTGATCTGAAGCCTCATTTGCCCTCCTCCACAAGCTTTGGATCTAGCTGGGAGATAAGGCGATCCACAGCTTGCTCATACTGCTCCCCCTCCAGCTCCTCCACCAGCTTCTGCGCCAGCTGTAGTGACAAGTTAGCCACCTGCCCTTGAAGCTGATGCCAAATCTTCGCCCGCTCCTCCTGGGCCTGAATCTCAGCCTGACCGATAATCTCCTGGGCCCTAACTTGCGCTTTAGCTACCAGCTCCCCTTTTAAGGTCTCTCCTTGTTTGGCAGCATTTTTCAGGATCTGCCGGGCTTCGTTTTTGGTGTCAGCCAAAACTCTCTCAGCTTCAGCCATTTTTTCGGCTGCCTCCTGCTGCTGCTTCTCAGCTGCCTGGAGCTTTTCAGAGATAGTCTCTTTCCTCTCTGCCAGGAGCTTAAGTACGGGTTTATACAAGACTAGCTTCAAAAGCCACACCAGGATAAAAAAATTAATAATTGATGCGATTAAAGTAAGGTCAATTTCGATCATTTCAGCCTCTCCTATCCTAACAGGGGGTTTGCGTAAAGGAGGATCAGTGCGATCACGATCCCGATAATGGGTGTGGCCTCAACCAGGCCAATCCCGATCAGCATCGTGGAGAAAATAGCGCTTTGGGCCTCTGGCTGCCTGGCCACGCCCTCCACAGCACTAGCTGCAACTTTCGCATCACCAAAGCTAGCTCCCAGTGCCGAGCAGCTGGCAATTAGTCCCACAGCTAAAATAGAGGCGAGTTTTAAAATCTCAGTTCCTGTCATGGTAGAAGACCCCTTTCTTTTATTCCTCAACTGCCGAGGAAATATAGGCGATGGCCAGCATCACAAACAAATACGCCTGAATTACGCCAATAAAGACGCTGAAGGCAGCCCAAAGGCTAGGTATGACCACTGGCACTAAGAAGTAGAGGATCAAGAGCAAAACCTCACCTGCAAAAATATTGCCAAACAAACGGAAAGCTAAGGTGAGGGGCCGGGTGACGATCTCCACGAGGTTTAGGGGTAAAAATAGGGGATTGGGCCTGAAAAAGCTCAACAGGTAAGCAGGCAGACCCCGGGCCCGAATCGCATAGCCTTGGCTGAGGAGAAAGACCACCAAAGCCAGGCCAAAGGTAACATTCAGATCTCCAGTTGGAGATTTCAATTCCGGCACTAAAAGTCCCGGGATCACCCCTAGAAGGTTCGAAAAAAGGATAAAGAGAAAGAGTGTTGCCAGGTAGGGAAATGCACTCTGCCCTTCTGGAGACATGTTATCCTCGAGAAGCTTTTGCAAAAACTCCACCAAGGTCTCTACAATATTTTGGCCAGTTCTGGGCATTTTCTCAAGGTTTCGGGTGATAAGCCAGGAGCCCAGAACCAAAATCCCCATCACAAGCCAACTGAGAATGATGGTATCCAAATGGATGCTATAGCGCCCAAGGAAAACTACGATATGTTGGCCGATTTTTTCATTGTTCATCTCTCCCGCTTCCTCCCAGCTGCTTGGCAATTTTAAATAGGCCTACCCAGGTCAGGGCTAGCATGGCCAGGGCGGCTGTGACGAGGCCCGCCACGCCTCCCAGGCGAATGGCAAAAAATAATCCCAGAAAAATAATTAGAAAACGCACAATGCTGCTTTTGCGAATGGCAGCTACAGGATCTGCGGATCCGGTGAGACTTTTTACCATCAGCCAATAATTAAGATAACCCAACAATGCGCCAAATACTAGACCCACGATCACACGAAGCCAATTATTTCCTACCACCATTCCTCACCTCCCCCATGGCTACTCGCCACAGCTGTAGAAAACCACCTATAGCCCCTAACAAAAATCCAGCCGCTGCAAACCAAGGGGAGCTTGCGAGCCAGTTATCTAGCATTCTCCCCAAAAAAAAGCCCACTAGCATGGCACCAGCGAGGTTAAAGCCCACGGCGCCAAAGACGCGAAAGGCGCGAAAGATTTCGCCCTTATCTTTTTTTCTTCTTTTTCTGCGCATGTCTCACCTCACTGATGGCAGGCAAAAGCAGCCTGCCGATTTCATTGAGCTTCACAGCCTCAATGTAGTCACGGCTGTCCCGCTTGGTCTCAATTAACCCTAAAGCCTCTAGCTTCTGCAGACGTCTAGAGCGCACAGAAGGGCTGGGAAAGCCCACCTCCCCATCGAGGTCCTGCACAGGCAAATAATCCTCTGCTTGCAAAGCGGCGAGGCTCTCCAAAGCTGCTTTTTCGATGCTTGTTAGCTTTTCGATGGAGGTAAACTTGAGGATCACCCTGGCAAAGAGGTTCAGCATGCCACGGGTCAAATCGCTCCTGGTTATTATACCCAACAATGTTCCGCTCTCATCCACCACAGGCAGCCTTCCCTTATGGTGAGCGCTGAATTTACCGAACACCTCCCAAAAGGATTCATCTGGCGTAACTGTGAACAACCTTCGGGTCATAAACTCATGGGCCTCTGCTTGGCCCCTGCCCGAGAGCAGGGCTTCGTTGATATCATCTGGGGTGATGAGCCCCAAAAGTTTGCCCTCTCCATCTACAACAGGTAGGCCACCGATGAGCTTCTCCCCCAGTACAGAGCGTACCCGCTCAAGGAGCCAGTGAGGCGAGGCCACAATCAGTTCCTTGTTCATCAGCTCTCGGGCGCTAGTCTTGCTCAGGATCCCCAGCAGCACACAATCGTCGCTGCAATCTGGGCAATCTAGGCATAGCTTTTTGAAGACTTCTTTCTGCATTCCTACCTCCTCTTGCAATCTTTCAGCAACATTGAAACATCTCTGCAAAAAAGGGACTACCAGCTGAAGTCCCCAGGTCGTTCTCCTTTACCCCAAAAATAGAGCAGAGCCTCTCCGATCCTCCGGCTGGCCGCTCCATCCCCATAGGGGTTAGGCGCCTGTGCCATTTTTCTATAGAGGGTAGTATCTGAGAGGAGCTTTGAAATTTTATGTACGATTTGCTCCCTGTCTGTGCCCGCCAAGGTGAGGGTACCCGCATCTAGTCCCTCAGGCCGCTCTGTGCGCTCCCGAAGCACCACCACAGGCCTTCCCAGGGCAGGCGCTTCCTCTTGCATGCCACCAGAGTCTGTGGCGATGAGGTGGCAGCTTTTCATCAGCTGCACCCACCCATCATAGGGTAGGGGCGAGAGCAGCTGCACCCGCTCCTTGTCGCCTAAGATCTCCTCCACAGTCCCCCGAACTATAGGATTGGGGTGGACAGAGAAGAAAATTTCAAGATCAGGAAAATCAGCCACCAGTTGCCTCGCTGCCTGGCAAATATTCCGCAGGGGCTCTCCCCAGCTCTCTCGGCGATGGGCTTCCATGAGCAGTATTTTTCTGCCTTGAGCCCGAGCCAAGAGCTTTTGGATCTCCTCACTGGCAGGCCAAGCTGCTGCCTGGGTAAGGGCATCGATCACTGTGTTGCCTGTAACAACTATTTTGTCTGGGGAGATGCCCTCGGAGAGAAGGTTATCCCGGGCGCCTTGGGTAGGAGCAAAATGCCAGTTGGCTATGCGACTTGTAAGGAGGCGATTGCCTTCCTCAGGATAGGGAAACTCCAACGAGCCACTTCTGAGGCCTGCCTCCACATGGCCGATTTTAACCTTGCCGTAGAATGCGGCCAGAGCCGCACCGAAGCTAGTGGTGGTATCACCATGGACCAGGACGCAGTCTGGTTGGCTGCGCTCCAAAACATCCTCTAGCCCCACCAGCATCCGTGCTGTGAGCTGGTGTAGTGACTGTCCTGGACTCATCAAATTGAGATCGAAATCAGCTTTGATCCCAAATAGCTCCAGCACCTGATCTAACAATTCCCGGTGCTGGGCAGTTACTGCCACCTGCACCTGAAATTCCTCGAGTTTTGCCAGCTCCAGCACAACCGGGGCCATTTTAATAGCCTCGGGTCTGGTGCCGAAAACAACTAATACTTTCTGCAATCTTCTCTTCCTAACCTTCCAAATGATTTCTCTTAATGCTCAAATGCAAAAGAAGTGCCCCAAGAGAGATGGCACCGATGACCATGGGACTGCTGCCTGCGGCCAAGCCAACGCCCACAATGCCAAGACAGGCTGTGAGCAGGTAGATGAGGATCACTGCCTGCTTTTGGGAAAAGCCCCTGTCCAGTAATCGATGGTGGATGTGTCCTCGATCCGCCTGAGAGATGGGAACGCCCCTTCTCTTCCTGCGAATGATGGCAAAGGCAGTATCCACAATAGGAACGCCAAAAGCGAGAGCCGGAACCACAAGTCCCAGTGTCATGGCGCCTTTGAGGGATCCCTGCACTGCGATGGCAGCCAAGGTGAACCCTAGGAACATAGCACCGCTATCCCCCATGAATATGCGGGCAGGATTAAAATTATGCCTGAGAAAGCCCATGGCGCTTCCCATCAGGGCCATGGTGATCCCTGCCACTAGGTACTGGCCTCGCATCACTGCCACAATAAAGACGGCCAGGGATGCGATGGTGCTCACCCCTGCAGCCAGACCATCTAAGCCATCTAGGAAGTTCACCACGTTGCTCATGGCCACAAGCCAGAGAATGGTGATGGGAATGCCCCAGATTCCGAGATAAAACATGCCGCCCCAGGGGTTGGTAACGAACTGGATCTGCATGCCACAGGCCACGAAAATCACGGCTGCTGCCAGTTGCCCCGAAAGTTTAACTATGGGTTTAAGATCATATAAATCATCTAAGATTCCTACAAAAACAATAAAGGAGCTGCTGAAAAACAAAGCCAGCATCATTTGGCTATTCAAAGCAACCACGAGGCTCGCACCTAGAAAGAAGCCAATGTAGATCGCCAGCCCCCCCAATAGAGGAATGGGGTGGGTATGCACTTTTCTGACGCCAGGCTTGTCCACAGCACCAAATCGTAGGGCTAATTTGCCTGCCAGGGGGGTGAGTAGGTCCGCCGCCACCATGGAGAGCAGAAAAATTAAAAGATAATGTTCAAATGGTCCCATTGTCCGGCCCCCCTCGTCTTTCTAACTTGTCTCAACAACCCCTATTTTACTATATCGGGAAGAGGTAGTCAAACAGCAAAGAATGGGCAAAATCGCGGCTTTTCCCCCCTTCAAAAGTCCCCTACCAAAGCCTGAGGCAACCTTCTGGTCCCTAGACTTTCTTTTGCGGTCTCATGATGTTAAGTTCAATTGCTGCCTCCTGTAGGAGCTCCATGGCGAGACCATCTGGATAATCCCCTGAGAAGTAAATTTTCACAATGCCGGCATTGATTAACATTTTAGCGCAGAGGACACAGGGCTGGTTTGTACAATAGAGAGTGGAGCCGGCGATGCTCACTCCTGCCACTGCTGCCTGGATAATAGCATTTTGCTCTGCGTGCACGCCCCGGCAGAGCTCGTGACGCTGACCTGAGGGGATAGACTCTCGCAGGCAGCCCCGCTCCTGGCAATGGGCGAGGCCTTTTGGCGCGCCATTGTAGCCGGTGGCAAGAATTCTCCTGTCCTTGACTAAAATGGCGCCTACGCGTCTGCGCAGGCACGTGGAGCGCTCTGAGACAAGGCTTGCGATATCCATAAAATACTCATCCCAGCTTGGCCTCAATCTTGTCCCTCCTCCAGCATCTGGACGCGTCTTTGATGCCTCTCCCCTAAAAATTCAGCCGCCAAAAAGGTCTCAACGATGTCTTTGGCCAGGCCTACTCCAATAACTCTAGCCCCCAGGGCCAAGATATTAGCATCGTTGTGCTCCCGACTGGCATGGGCACTGAAGGTGTCGCTGCAGAGGGCTGCTCGCACCCCTGCTACTTTATTGGCTGCGATGCTGATCCCGATGCCTGTACCGCAGATGGCAATGGCCAATTTCACCTCGCCCCCAGTTACAGCTTTGCCCAAGGCAAAGCCGATTCTAGGATAATCCACAGATTCTGTAGAAAAGGTGCCATAGTCCCGAACCTCATGGCCTAGTTCCTCGATAAAAGGTTTCAGTTCCTCTTTCAGTAGAAATCCTGCGTGATCGCTGCCGATACCGATGATCATTCTTCTTTCAACTCCAACTTCTCTTTTAGTTTTTCGATAAGTCCCTCTAGCTGACTTGCGGTTTGCCTGTACACATCCTGTGTACCACCGAAAGGATCAACCACATCCCCGGGCTGCCCCACGAATTCAGCCAAGGTAAAGGTACGCCCCCGGCTCTGGGGAAAATGAGCCTCGAGCCACTGCCTGTGGCCTCCGGTCATGGTGAGGATGAGATCCGCCTCTGCCACCAGTTCCTCCCCTATCCGCTGAGAGCGATGTTCTTTTAGATCTGCTCCAAGTTCTAGAACTGCCTTTTGCGCAAAGCTGCTAGCTGGCAGGCCATCTTCTGTGGCAAGGCCTGCAGAGGCAATTTTAAGGGAACTTGAGCGGGAGCGGAGAAGGGCCGCTGCCATGGGGCTGCGGCAGGTATTGCCTGTGCAGACGAAGAGCACTTTCAATTCGTTCAACTCCTCGCATCTTTTAGCTTATGTTTCGACTATCTCGGGCAAAATTCCTGCACACTTGCCAGGGTTTGGGAAAAGTGTTAGACTATCTGTGGCAGAGTAGGTGCTGTGCGTTAAGTGGCAGAGGATGGGAAGTTGCCTCTGCACGAAGGGCTTACGCCCGCGGTACAGTATCGCATCCGCTGTCACATTTAGGGAAAGAGGAATACCTTCTTGTCTTCTGGATGTGGCGCCTGCCATTCCAGGAGAAAGGAGGTGTCATTTGTGAAACTACGTGTTTTTACGCACTGTAGCCTTTTGATTGCCCTCTCTATTATCCTCTCCCGGCTGTTTGGGATTATGATCCCAATTGCGGGGGTGGGTGCTGTTCGCTTCAGCTTTGGGGATATTCCTGTGATGCTCTCAGGACTTGTATTCGGACCCCTAGCAGGGCTAGTTGTGGGTGCAGTGTCGGATCTTGCAGGTTACATTGTGAACACAGGGGGCGGCCCCTATTTTCCCCTCTTCACGCTGAGCTCAGCCCTAACAGGGCTCCTGCCAGCGCTGATAGTCCGCAGACTTCCTGAGGATGAATTCCCATCTCTGTGGCAGACAGCTTTAGCTGTAACTGTAACAGGACTCATCTGTTCTGTAGGGCTCAATACCCTGTTTCTCCATCTGTTGTATGGCAAGGGACTTTGGGTATTGTTGCCGCCGAGGATCATTTCCCGGGGGATCCTGATTCCCCTCCAAACAGTGCTGCTATTTCAGCTAGGCAGACAATACCGTGCTTTTCTTCAGGGACAAGCTTCTGTCTTGTGGCCAAAGAAAGGCTAAAGAAAAACACTCAAAAAGGGAGAGCCTGATCAGGTTCTCCCTTTTTTGATCCCTTGGGGAATGCTACCTATATGCTGGTTTAGTGGTTTGGTGAAGTAGGAACGGGTAGTGTCAAGAGATGTTCGCAAAAAGGATTGTGACTTCACGGTGACTCCGAAAGATATTTAGTTTATTTATGATTGTTCGGCTTGTATTAGTTCTTCCAACTTGTTGTGATTAATGTAGCCTTTAGCAGTAGACCAATCTTCAGCATATTCCATAAGATATGCCGTTACTAAGCGCACGTAAGATGCTGGATTAGGAAAGATACTTACTACACGCGTCCTTCGCCTAATCTCACGATTCAATCGTTCTAATACGTTTGTGGAGGATATCTTGCGAGGATCAATACCCTTAAAATGGTAAAATTGCAATGAGTCCTCTAACCCTGCTTCAAGGATTTCAACAGCCTTTTCATACTTTCTGGACCATTCCTCGATAAGTGTCTGTGCCATTTGGCGTGCGCATTCTTCATCGGGTTGTAACCAGATTTGTTTTAGCCTAGCTGCTACATGTTCCTTGTTTTTAGAAGGAATATGGCATAGGATATTACGCATAAAATGGACCTTGCAACGCTGCCAAGAAGCGCCTAAAAAGCAAGTAGATACGGCTTTGCGGATGCCAGCATGAGCATCCGATACTACAAGATGAGGTGTTTTTAACCCTCGATCTTTAAGGCTTTCAAATAATTGGCTGTACGTACCGTGTGATTCTTCCATCATCGGCTCGATTGCCAATATATCTCGCTTGCCTTCCGAATTCACACCACAAACTACTAGAACAGCCATTTTACGCACCCGTCTATCTATCCTGATGTCCTCGTAGAGGGCATCTACCCAAAGGATGGGATACTCTTGGGTAAGTGGACGGTTTCGGAACAACTTCACCTGTTCATCTAGCTCTTTTGTCATGTTAGAAACCTGAGTATGAGAGAGAGATTCAATCCCTAAGGATTGGGCTAGTTTCTCCATCTTACGAGTGGACACACCATTGACGAAGGCCTCCTGTATTACCTCTATGAGCGCTGTTTCAGATCTCTGTCTAGCCGTTACAAAGAATGGAATATAACCTCCTTGGCGTAACTTTGGAACCATTAAATACATAGTACCTAAACGTGTGTCAAATCGACGTGGGCGATAGCCAGAACGATATCCCTGCCGGCTATCCGTCCTTTCTGACTTACCTGCGGCCAATTTTGCATCCACTTCTGCTTCCATTAGTAGTTCACATAGCCAGGTTAGCATCGCGAGCATAGGATCAGGTTCTAGAACAAATCGTAGTAGCATTTTTCCCAATTCTGTTGTAGAATGGTTTTGAGCCATCGGTTTCTCCTCCTCTAGATATTTATGCTAAATTATCTATTCGGAGTCGCCGATGGCTTTCCTTCATTTTCCACTTTTGCGAACTTAATTATACACTATCTAGGAACGATTGCAAGTGTATATCCCAGTGGCTGCAGAATCTTCAGTAGTGTTGTGATCTGGGGATCTGTATCACCCTTTTCTAGACGGGCTATGAATGGTTGCTTGACCCCACTGAGTTCTGCTAAAGCTTGTTGTGTTAACCCTCTGCTTTCTCTGGCCTCTATGAGTTTCCCCATAACATAAACTTTAAGTTGAATGTCAGCCTTTTCAGCAGGGGTCAAGATACTATCGTTCCAAAGATCTTCAAAAGTTGTATACGTTGTATCTCCTATTTTTATAGCCATTATTATTTACTCCTTTCCAAAAGATCTTTAAGGTTTCGCCTAGCTTGCTCCATCTCTTTTAGAGGAGTCTTTTTGCTTTATATAATGATGTAGCAACACAAACTTATCATCCTGTCAATAAAAGAAAAACACCCTATTATTAGTGGGCCTTAATTGAACGCGCCGCTACAACGACAGCCACGGACGCCGGATATGGAGCGGTAGATATAACGAGCGGGAAGTCCGTAAAGACTTCTCGCCCGTTATTCATAATAAAAATGAAGCCACCCATGTTTTTCGCATGATATTCCGGTTTGCACGGTCATGCAGGTCGCCGAGATATGTGTATTTCAATTGACTGCGGAAAAACTTGGTTACCCTGTTCAGCGCCCTCCGCTCAGTGGCGCATATACTGATCATGTGAAGCCCTCTTTATTTTAAATCAAGTTACCGGCAAGTTAGAATCAATCAACATATAATGCAAGAGCTCAGCAAAAGCAGCTTATGTAGTGGTTTCTAAGTTGATGCATTCTGCTCTTGGCCCACCATGGCAAGTTACCGGCAAGTTAAATTACGCCCAAATTGGAATGTACTTCATGTATCTTGGGGCAGTAGTCGGATCAACCGGCTTAATTAGTTTCTTTTCCACTGCTTCTTTTATCAGCCTTGATATGCTCCCAGATGATGAATCCTTCAATCCGAACCTTTCCCTCAGAGAACTGTTAGTAAGCTGCTCGCCTTGAACTTGTTTGATACAGGCGTGCAGGTAACAAGCCCAGAGCTTATCTTCGGCAGATATGCTTGAAAATGGCACTTCTGCAAATAATGTTACCTTGGTGCTTTCCTCGTATAAATCAATCTTTGGCGCGGGAAGTTGTAGCAGTTCACAGGTAAGGACAATCTTATCCCATCCAGTTCCGAGTTCCTCGCACATTCTAAGGCGCCTCATCAGCGCCGCCAACTTCTCATTGCGGGACTTCGGAGGATTGTCAATGATTCTTTTCACATCTACAAGTGGCGTTCCGGAGTTTGTGATCTCAATGCGGTTCTGGAATATCTCAACCACCGGTCCAGTCCCCGTGATGGAGAAGTCCTGGTGAATCAAAGCGTTTGCAACGGCTTCCCTTATTGCCAGAATCGGATATGCAGATTTTTTTTCGCGCAGAGCACCGGTAATAAGTTCCTGTGTCGGAATCAAGGCCTCAATATATTTAATCAATTCTTCAAAGCCGACAACATAACCCTTTCCGCCGATATATTCTTTGAGCATACTTAGACGGTTGTAGCCGTTATACTGAACCACACGAATAGCCTTACGATAAATCCTCGTAAAATCCGAGAGCCTTTTTGCCAGAAGAATTGCGCCTAAGTTAGTTATTGCGTATAAGCTGTTGTCCTGTTTCACGATGATTTCTTCTTCAAGCATATAGTGCACAACGCCGGCCATGTCAGTCGGCTGTGGTATATCTTTAATGTCAAAGTATACTGTGTAATCCAGCAACCGGAGCGCGTCTTTCATCTCCAAATCCTGCTTTACATATCGTTCTTCAAATTTTGAATTTCTGATTCTGTCCCAAAGCTGTGCCTGCATAGCCGGAAATTCATTCAATTTCTTTGTATAGCTCCCAACTCTAATATAGTCAACCTTTTCAAACGTGACCGTCTGACTGGCTGCTCTATATATTATGAGCACACCGACATTCTTATCATTCATACGAACATTATGAAATTCAAAATCCGCATTTTTTGATAGCAGATAGCGCAGCCAGTTTTCAAGCTCCTGATTACCCTTCTTCAGTGTTTGTAAATTATAGTCCGTTCCAATAATTTCGTGTGTCATATCGTCGATGCCCCAGAGCATATAGGCGAAGCTCTTTTCTTGAAGGGCGGCGCTGTTTGCCAAGGCACTAACGCTCTGTCCAATCATAACAGGGTCATAGTTATTGTGCTTGAATTCCACCCAGGGCGTCTCGTTCGGCAATTTGCGCAGCTCGTTTACTAGTCTATCAAGATTCTCCATTCTAACACCTCCTTAGTTTTCCATTTCTGCGCCAATCAAACTAATATCCTGTCGCAATTCGCTCATCATCTTTGCTTTGACTCTGTAGTATTTTAAAAGCTTTAATCATGTCATATTCGTGATTACACCCGTTATGGCTTGCTGCTCAGCCATTGTAAGAAGTACAATCTGCATTTTAGAAATATCATTAATAGTAATGCCTTTTACAGATGCTCCTTAAGATTGGTTGACCCGCAGCTTCATCAATTTTTTAAATTAATATGTGGGAAAAATGCGAATCTAAATAAGTTGGATTAAAATTTATCGGGCTACTGGTATCGAAAATCTTAAACACACCTTTAAGGGGGGGCATTTATTCTTCCAAAAAAACAAGTTTTATCGCCAATGCAATTTGGTTGCATTTACAAGCGCAGAATAATAATTTCCGATGGTCCGGACCATTAAACAGTACCGTCAGAGATATTTTTTGATATTGTGTATATAGGTGGTGTTGCTTGCTATACCTTGCTCTGAAATTTAGGACTTGACAAACCAAATGGCCCCCATAATCGCAGAGGGATTTTTTAAATTCTTCTAATCGAGATTTTGGGGAGGTTTGTGGATGGTTAAACAAACACACAAACAGTTGAAGGCAGATTTAATGAAGAATTTACTTATCTCGCAAGATGCCATCTATCTGAACGCTGAGCTAGTCAAACAGATTTACTATCTAGATTAATCCGATGTTTATGAGGAACTCAGGCCACTTTATTCTGTACAATACAGATTTTCATAGAGATCGAGTACGCACATATTCCAGGATTGGAGCAAGTTGTTCCTTTTCAGTCCAATCGTGACTTTTCCCCACTGCCTGCATCAGTGCTGCCTCCCATGGTTCATAGCTGACAGGATCTCTTTTGGAGACCATTTTTTTCAGCAGACCGCAAAGAGTTCGGTCTTTCCATGACATTTTATCCTCGCTCCACGCACCCCGGCAATAAAAGAGGGGTATTTCTGAAAGCTCGCCAGACATATTTCTCTGTTTGAGCTCCCCGATTGCCTTTTCATAATACGGTGAGGCACCCACTGCGAAGACAACGATTTTTTTGTGCTTCAAACGATCAAAATGCTTTTTCAAAAACGAAATTCCTGCAATCCCAGTAGCATAAATTCCGCCGCCTAAAATAATAATATCGTATTTTTCAACTTTCTTTATGTCCGCCTGCTTGGTTTCCGTTATATCGCAGGATAATTCCTCTGATAACCAGTTTGCATATTTCCCAGTCGCACCATATTTTGACTGATAGAGAACCATGATCTTACTCATATTATCTCCCCTCTTTTATTCGCATTCCTTTCAGTAGAGTATACCATGAAATTCCTGGGACCTCAATTTTAACTGCTATCAAAAAAGCAAAAAATTACCAGCCACTTAAAAGAAATCGGCTTCAAATGCAAATAATGCAAGGAGTATATATTTTAATTCTGCACATATTATTTCCATCGACAAGTTAAAAAAGGTATTCGCACTTTATCCATAATGTTTAATCGATAAAGTGTGAATACCCCCAAACACCAATCTCAATAGTAAAAGAGAGAACCCACAGAGGGTCCTCTCTTTTTGCTTATACTTCCATAATAATCGGCAGGATGATAGGCCTGCGTTTCATTTTCTGATCGAAAAAGCTTGTCAGGGTCTCCCGAATCTTGGTCTTGATGGTGGTCCAGTCTGTGGAACCATTTTCCAGGCATAGCTTGAGGGCATCCTCTACCTTACGCTTTGCCTCCTCCATCAGCTCATCAGCTTCGCGGATATAGACAAAGCCTCGTGAGACAATATCTGGTCCAGCTAGGACCTGCTTCGTTTGCCTGTTCATAGTTACCACCACGATGAGGATCCCATCTTGCGCCAACAGTCTGCGATCCCGCAGTACGATGTTCCCCACATCGCCCACACCAAGGCCGTCCACAAGTACAGGCCCGGCTGGGACGTGATCCACTACCCTAGCTCCACTTCGATCGAACTCTAGGACATCTCCGATGCTTGGAAGAAGAATTCTTTCCTCTGGTATCCCCACAGCTTCCGCAAGTTTCGCGTGCTTCAGCAGATGTCGATATTCGCCGTGGACAGGCATGAAGTATTTAGGCCGGGTAAGATTCAGCATCAACTTTAACTCTTCTTGGCTAGCGTGTCCACTGACGTGAACACCACTTAGGGCCTCGTAGATTACCGAGGCTCCTTGGCGGAACAACTGATTGATGGTGCGATGCACCATCTTCTCATTGCCTGGAATTGGGAGTGCCGAGATGATTACAGTATCCCCTGGAATAATCCCTAGCTTTCTATGATCACTCATGGCCATCCGCACCAAGGCACTCATGGGTTCCCCCTGACTGCCTGTGGTGATGATCACAAGCTCATTGTGGGGGATACGATCGCTTTGATCGATATCCACCAGCATCCCATCTGGAATATGCAGATACCCAAGTTCCGAGGCAATGTTCACTACGTTCACCATGCTACGGCCTGTAACGCAGACCCTGCGCTTATATCTTTGGGCTGCATCGATGATCTGCTGAATCCTGTGGACGTTAGAGGCAAAAGATGCCACAATAATCCTTTGCTCAGCTTGCCTGAAGACCTCATCGAAGGTATCGCCCACTGCTCGCTCACTCATGGTGAAGCCAGGCCGCTCTGCGTTGGTACTATCTGAGAGCAGGAGCAGTACACCCCTGTCCCCTAGTTCAGCAAAGCTGTGAAAATCCGTGACTTGACCTCCAATTGGGGTTTGATCGAATTTAAAATCAGCTGTATGCACCACGATACCAACAGGGGTATGAATCGCCATGGCCACTACATCTGCGATGCTATGGCTCACCCTGATGAAGTCCACCTTAAAGGCGCCTTCCTTTACAGAGGTGCCAGCCCGCACCTCCCGAAGAAGCTTAATCTCATCTGTGAGACGATGTTCCTGAAGCTTACCTTTAATGAGACCAATTGTGAGCTTGGTGGCATAGACTGGCACCTTTATCTCACGGAGCAAATAAGAAAGAGAACCAATATGATCCTCATGACCATGAGTGATGAATACGGCCCTAATCCGATTTTTGTTTTCGATTAGATAGGTCATATCTGGAATCACCAGATCAATCCCTAGCATATCCTCATCTGGGAAAGCGAGACCACAATCGATGATGATGATCTCTCCGTTGTATTCCAACACCGTCATATTTTTTCCGATTTCCCCAAGCCCTCCTAGGGGAATAAGTTTCAATGATTTACCTTTAGCCATTAGCTAAATTTCCACCTCCGTTTTTTGATAGCTAATTTGTCTAGGCAATACAAGACTAGAGGCTACCCCCGCTGCTAGGAAAAGTGGCGCTCCCTTTCCCCGAGGATAGTCATTTCGCAAAGCCGTTCCAAATCGCTTATTGTTATTATACCCTATAAACGATCCTAAGACAACTCCACGGGATCATTCATTTTGGAAATAGTTGGCAGGGATGGAAAAGAGAAGGATTTACCACCCCCTGAAGCGAAATATTAAGGAAACTAGCTTTACGAGGAGGCCGGGGTTATGAAACAATCAAAAAAATTAATTCTGCTTCTGATAATCTGGGTGCTCGCCCTCGCTTCTACCCTGGCCAGCCCCTTGACTATTGACTTCAAGGACACAGAGATCCGCGATTGCTTGCGGGTGCTGGCCCTGCAGCAGGGGGTGAACATCGTCCCTAGCTCCGATGTTGGGGGAAAGGTGACAGTGCACCTAAACAATGTTACCTTCGAGCAGGCCCTAACTAGCATCACAGAGAATGCAGGCTGCCTGTGGCGTCTGGAGGACGAGATCTATAAAGTTGAGAGGAAGCCCTCTCCCCTTCCCTACAAAATCCACTTTCAAAACGGGCTGCTGTCTGTGGAGGCAAAACAAACCCCCATCGATGATCTTCTCCGGGAGATCGGGAAAGCTAGTGGGAAGAATATCATCCCAGATCAAACAGTCACGGGCCCTGTCAGTGTTCTCATCGGCGAGCTGCCTTTCGATGCAGCTCTCGAGCAGCTGCTCTTGGCTAATGGTTATAAACTACGCAAAGATGAGCCTTTTTATTTTGTGAGCAAGCAGGACCTACGCCGGGAGATCTCCTACCGAGACGAACTTTTGAGTATTAATGTTAGCAATGCAGATCTATTAACTGTCTTAGGTGAAATATCTGCCCAAAGCGGTGCTAATATTCTGGTGGAGCCAGGTGTGTCCGGAACAGTCTCAGGCAGGCTCTCCAATCTCCCCCTAGATCGGGGACTGCGCTCATTTCTTGAGGCTAATGGCTTTCAATTAGATTTTGCCAACCAAGTTTATACTGTCAGGCAAAAGCCACCTAGCCCCACACAAAACTTTCACATCTACATGAACCAAGATTCTCGTTTTACAATCGATGCGTCAGGTGTGGAGCTTTCTGTGCTCCTCCGAGAACTTGCCAAGCGCTCCGAGGTAAATCTTGTCTTGCAAAGCTCTGTAAAGGCCTCCATCAACAGTGTACAGCTAGATAGTGTCTCTTTAGAAGAGGCGTTTGGGTATCTGCTCCGGGGCACTCCCTTTGCCTGGAAAAGAATAGATAACACCTATCTAATTGGGGATTCTAGTGCCTCGAGGCTTGAGGCTAGCGAGTTTGTCAGCGCTAAGAGTTTCCTCTTGCAATACCTGAAAGCAGAGGAGGCGCTTTCGCTTTTGCCTCCCTATCTTCCTGCACAAAATGTGCGTGCAGTAAAAGAAAAAAACATGCTACTTGCCACAGGCTCTGCTGATTTTCTCAATAAACTCCAGGAGTTTATTGAAGCTATAGACAAACCCTCGCCTAGCATGACCAGGACTGTAATTCCCCTTCAGTATCTAAAAGCAGAGGAGGCAACAAAGCTGTTGCCTCCTAATATGCAAAAATATGATCTAGTGGTGCTTCCTGCCACCAACTCTTTGGCAGTGCAGGCCCCAGAAATTCTGGCAGGAGAGCTGGCAGAGTATTTATCTACGATTGATAAACCCCAACCCCAGATCCTCTTCGACGTCTTAGTGCTAGAGCTTGTGAATCAGACCAGCCAGGATATAGGGATGGATCTGGGCTTTGAGGTGGGCAATGCTGGTGTGTCTTTTGATACTGGCTCCTTTTCTCTGAAGTATGATACAGGGATCAATATGGCAAAGCTAACAGCGAACCTCCATAGCCTCATCGAGTCGGGGCAGGCTCAAGTTCGGGCCAACCCAAAGCTGATTGCTCTTTCCGGAGCTGAGGCATCTTTTAATGTTTTAACCCAAACCCGCTATCGGGAGCCCCGCTATGATGAGGATAAGGGGAAGATGGTGCAAGATGGTGTGGTGAGGGTAGTAGATACTGGTATAAAGCTCTCTTTGAAGCCCTGGGTGTCAGCTGCGGATCTCATCACTGTGGATATTCAGCCAGATATTAGCGATTACCTTGGAGATGCATATGGAATGCCTCGTACAAGCGATCGTTCAGCTAAGACTACATTGCGGGTTCGCGATGGAGAGACCATTATTATTGGTGGTTTGATTCAGCAGGTGACGCAAGTGGATAAACGGAAGGTGCCAATTTTGGGAAGTTTGCCTTTGATCGGTGCGCTGTTCCGCTACGAAAAGGAGACCCAGAGCCAAAATGAATTCATTATCTATATCACGCCTCACTTGGTGACCGATCCTGCTACAACTATAAATCCTAACTTGCCGCCCACAAAGTAGCGTAGAAACATGGTTGCTATTATTTTTCGAAAATCAAGTTCAACCTGACCAAGCGCTGTGGCATCCCCTTTAAATTAATGAAAAGTTCGTTGATTGAAAGCTCCCGCACTCGCGGGGGCTTTTTTTCATATAAGCAAATAATACCTCCTGTACCTATTATTATACTTTCGTTTTTCTCAAGCACTGAGAAGTTTGCTAGCTGCCACCGGCTGGGATTCGCTGTCTTTTTGATCTCCACAGGATGAAGTTTTCCATCTTGCTCTATAAGAAGGTCAATTTCTTTTCCGTCCTTATCCCGGTAATAATATAAAGGTGGCTCTAAAATACCTGCATTGTAGAAACTTTTCAGTACCTCCCCTACAACCAAAGTTTCAAAAAATGCTCCAGCCATCGCACCTGCTTCAAGTACCTCGGGTGTAGTCCATTTTGTAAGATATGCAATAAGGCCCGTGTCAAGAAAATAAAGCTTGGGCGTTTTCACTGCTCTTTTTAAGCTATTGCTATAGTAGGGCTGTAACAAATAGACAATATTTGACGAAATCAAAATGGAAAGCCACCTGTTAGCCGTCGGCACGCTAATTCCAATTTCATTTGCGATGGAAGAGAGGTTCAGCATTTGCGCAGATCTCGCTGCCAGCGCGGTCATAAACTTAATAAACTTTAATTCATCTCCTACCTGCGCGAGCTCTCTCACATCCCGCTCAAGATAGGTTTTGGTGTAGGCAGCATAAAACAACTGCCAGTCAAGCTCAGAAGCATACATACCTGGTATGGAGCCTTTGTGAATAATGCTCCAAATCTCCTGGTAATCCGCGTCTTTAACTGTTGTCTTTCTTTTAGCCAAGTATTCTTCCGTTGGCACAAAATGCTCACTGAAAGTATCGCCCTTAATTTCGCGAAGAGATAAACCCGGTAAATTAATAATGCCGATCCTACCGGCTAAACTCTCGCTGACATTCTTCATCATCTTAAACTCCTGCAGATAAAAAAGCCCCCTCTTGCCACTTTCGGCCGCGATCATTTTAATGTAACTGAATAGATTCGGTGCATACTGGATCTCATCGACAATTACAGGCGGTGGTGTTGATTTAAAAAAACTACCTGCTTCCTCAATTGCGCTTTGCAGCAAAACAGGATCATCAAGAGTAAAATATGGAATGTCCCTGGCCAGGTGCCGCACCAACGTTGTTTTGCCAACCTGCCGTGCCCCTGTGATCATAATTGCGGGAAACATTTTGGCAGCTCGCTTAATCGTGGTTTCAGCATTTCGCTTAATGTACCCCATAGTCAACCTCCGACTAATTTAATATCCAATATTATTATGCCCAAAAATTTAAAAAAAGTCAAGGACATTGGAATTAAAAACAGCCATGCCTGAGATGCTGAATTGCATTTCAGGCATGGCTGTTTTTCGGATAATTCTTTATCCACCCACTCTACCCGGCTTATAAAACCGACACTTAACCTTGCTCGGACAAAGCCTTCTCAGCTGCATCCTCCAAAGCTTTAATTGGCGGCAACTTGCCAGTCCAGATCTGGCAGGCCAATGCCCCCTGCCAAAGCAACATCCCCAAGCCATCCATGGTGCGAGCACCCCTGTGCGCTGCCTGTTGTAATAGTTTAGTAGGCCTGGGATTATAAATCAGATCGCAGATCACATGATCTCGGGAGATTAAATCTAGAGGTAATAGAGGCTCCACATCAATCTCAGGATGCATCCCAACAGGTGAGGTATTAATAATAACCTCGGCCTCTTCTGTCCAGCGGGAAAGCCCTGAGATGGGAATTGCAGTCACATCTCCACCTATCGAGGCTACATCCTGAGCTAACACTTGGGCATGCTTCACTGTCCGGTTAGCGATAATGATTCTCTCGGCCCCCTGGGCCGCTAGGGTAAGGGCCACAGCTCGGCTAGCGCCACCTGCGCCTAAAAGTAAGAATCTCTTGCCTCTAGGCTCAATCCCAAGCTGGGACTTGAGAGCACGAACAAAGCCATCACCATCTGTATTATGGCCAATAAGCTTTGTGCCCTCTCTTTTCACAGTATTTACAGCACCAAGAGCTTGGGCTGACTGGGCCAGCTCATCTAAAAGGGGCACTATCGCCTGCTTGTGGGGGATGGTAACATTAAAACCCACAAAACCCATGGCCTTCGCCCCAGCCACTGCCGCTGCCAGATCCCCGACTCGAAATGCCAAATAGCGAAGAGGCAGATCCAGTTCCGCAAAGGCCCGATTCTGAACCTGGGGGGAGATGCTATGGGAGACTGGATCTCCAAAGAGGCCCACGAGCCCTGTGCGGGACGAAATATTACTGCCCACTTAAACTCATCTCACCGATACAAATTGTAGGGGCACCGATTCCGCCCATCCAGCGAAGATCATCACCTACAGCTGTGATGCTCAAAAGGAGATCTCGCCAGTTGCCTGCGATGGCGATGGAGCGCACAGGTCTTGCCAATTCCCCATTTTCAATCCACAGCCCACTTGCCCCCACAGAGAAGTCACCGGAGATGGGATTGGCTGTATGCATCCCCATTACATCTGTCACATAGAGCCCCTGCTTGATCTCGCCAATTAGTGCCTGGGGTTTTTGGGAACCTGGGGAGATCAAAAGATTAGTGGAGCCTGGGGAGGGCGTTGAGCGAAAAGAGGACCTGAGGGCATTGCCTGTGGAGTTCTTTTCCTCCCTGTGGGCTGTATAGGTATCGAAAAGAAAGCTATCTAGTCTCCCCTCGCGAATCACAGAGGTCCTTTGCATAGGCACCCCCTCATCGTCCACAGGGGCTGTGCTCAATCCATCTGGATAGGTACCATCATCAACTAGGGTAACTAGAGGCGAGGCCACTTGTTGGCCCAAGAGGCCAGCAAACAGAGACTTGCCCTTTTGCACAGACTCAGCACTGAAGGCACTTACAAAAGCGCCTAAAAACTCTGCTGCCACCGTTGGATCCAGAACCACAGGCACCTTGGCGCTTTGGACGCTCCCGGCGCCTAGCAGGGCCACGGCTCTTTGGGCTGCCTCGGAACCCACAGACTCCAGATCCAACTTTGCCAGTTCTCTGGCAAAGTGATAACTCCAGCCCATCTCTGCCTGGCCTGCATCCTCTGCCACAGCTAGAATGCTACTGGTAAAGAAGGTACCACTGTGGGCTGTTGCTAGGCCCTTAGAGTTGGCTATAGCCAGCTGGTAGGCTGTATCTGCATACTGGGCCTGTCGTACTTTCCTTACCCTGGAATCTTTGGCCCGGGCTGCTCGCTCAATGCGGCGGGCAAACTCGATTTTTTCTTCCATGGGAAGCTTCAGTGAATCATTATCTGAGGACAGCTCAACTTGGGTCTCCCCTTGAGACTCTGGAAGACTTCGGGCAAGATCCTGATCTGCAAAGCGAGAGCTCTCCCGGGCCTGGGAAAGTGCCCCCTCCGCTGCCCCGATGGTGAGCACTGTGGTATAGGCAAAGCCGCTCCTGCCGTCTTTCAAGCAACGAATGCCCATGCCCTCGCTGCGGGAGATGTTACTTGACTCCACCTCCAGGTCGCTAACCTCGATTCTTGTGGTTTCGTTCTGGGAGAGGTAGATCTCCAGTTCCTCATCCTGGGCCCAGCTGAGCACCTGTTTTGCTAAAGATAATAGTTCCAATCTCAAACCCCCTCTGTGCCGCCCACGACTAAGTTGGGAATTCGCAGTGTGGGCTGGGCATCTCCCACTGGCACTCCCTGTCCGTTCTTGCCACAGACTCCCAGGGAGAAGCCATTATCTTGCCCCACAAGATCAACCTCCGAGAGCACCTGGGGGCCATTGCCAATTAGCGTAGCGCCGCGTACAGGCGCTCCAATTTTACCGTTCTGGAGTAAATAACCCTCTGTAACCTCGAAGACGAAGTCGCCATTGGTGGTGTTAACCTGACCCCCTCCCATTTTGGTCACATAAAGGCCGTTTTCGGTGGCAGCAATAATCTCTTCGGGATCAGTCTCTCCAGAGGCAATATAGGTGTTGCTCATCCTGGGGATGGGCCGGCTACGATAGGAATCTCGCCTGCCATTGCCTGTGCTTTCCCGGTTCTCCTTGCGGGCTGTATTCAGATTGTACATATAGCTTTTAAGAATACCATTTTCGATTAGCACAGTCCTCTGTCCTGGGGTTCCTTCGTCATCAAAGGCGAAGGAACCATAGCGGCCAGGCAAAGTTGCATCATCGATCACGGTAATTAGGGACGATGCTACCCTCTGTCCCATTTTGTCTGCATAAACAGATAGCCCTTTTTGCACAAGGTCTGCTTCTAGGCCATGGCCGCAAGCCTCATGGACCATGGTGCCTCCAGCCTCCCCTGCCATCACCACTGTCATCTGACCGCTAGGTGCGGATCTGGCGGATAACATCATCACTGCTCGCTCCCGGGCACTTTGTGCCATTTGTGGGGCACCTGTAGCTACAAGCTCGAAGCCGCCAACTCCTCCTATGGACTCATAGCCGGTCTGAATCTTACCTTGATCTTCGGCGATTACATTCACCACCAAGCGGACTCGGGTGCGCTTATCCTGGGCCATAAAACCCCGAGAGTTGGCAACGAGGATCTCCTGCTCTACATTGCCGTAGTTTGCAGTAACCTGCCTCACCTGGGGCGCTTGGCGTGCCTCTTGATTTAGAATGTGGAGCAGCTGTGCTTTCTCGCTGGTTTCTACCTGTGAGGATGGCTGGCGCACACCAAAGCGGACCGGGGCTTCCCGCAGGAGCAACTCCTCCACCTGCCCTGGTTTTCCTTCTGCTCCCCGGGCTAGCCTTGTAGCCAGCTCCAGGAGTGATTCGGGCTCCAGGTCGCTGGTGTGGGCATAGAAAGTACGGTCAGAGACCACAAGGCGCAGACCCAACCCCAGATCTTCTCCCCCAGATAATCGCTCCAGTTTCTCTCCCTCTAAAAAGAGTGATTGAGAGCTGGTATGTTCCCAATAAACTTCCGCAAAATCTCCGCCCTGAGCCAACAGCGCACCTAAAAGCTCCTGGGCTAGGGCTTCATTAAAATGCCTTTTCAAGCTGGTCCCTCACTTTTTTATGAACTGTCTTTATTATTCTCCTTCTCATTTGGAAAATCCTGCAAAAAAGCCGCAAAAATGCGGCTTTCACGCTTGAAACAGCAAAGTTACCTCTAGATTTCCTTCTTTTGGCACTAAAGCCAAATCCACTACCTTCCCCTGTTTCAACTGGGGGTCTTGGGCTTTGGCCACGGCGGCTAGTTCTCGTATTTTCTCCAAAAGTTCGCCGCCAAAAACATTGCCTGTCACTAATTTAACCATGCTTGTCCCTCCCTCTCCTCAATTTCAGTATATGCCAGCTTTAACCATTTTATACATGAGGCGGACTTGCACAGGAAGCCTTTTCTTTTCATATGATTTAGAAGGATTATATGGCAGGGGAGGCATCATGATATGTTAGCATTAGGTGGCCTGGCAGCGTTTTTGATGAAGATTCTAAGTTTCCTTGCCTCGTACGTATCAACTCCCAATGTTTTTCCCAAACCCTTGGCAAGCGATGAGGAGCGAAGGCTCCTGGAACTTAAGGCCCAAGGGGACCCTTGTGCCCGCAATATTCTCATCGAACATAATCTGCGACTAGTTGCCCATATTGTGAAGAAATTCGACCAAACTGGAGACACCACAGATGATCTGATCTCGATTGGCACCATCGGTCTGATCAAAGCCATCGGTACCTTTCAAACCGATAAAAACACTCGCCTGGCCACATACGCTGCCCGGTGCATTGAAAATGAAATCCTCATGCACCTGCGGGCCACCCGCAGGCAAAAAAGCGAGATTATGCTCAACGAGCCCATAGGCACAGACAAAGAGGATAACGACTTAACCTTAATGGACATTTTAGCCACAGATGCAGAAAGCACATCAGACCAGGTGGAGAGCAAGCTAGAACAGGAAAAACTATACCAAAAAATAATGCACCTCTCCTCTAGGGAACAACAAGTATTAAAAATGCGCTATGGGCTATTAGACGGGATTCGCAAGACCCAACGGGAGATTTCAAAGCTACTGGGCATTTCCCGCTCTTATGTATCGCGAATTGAGAAAAGAGCTTTGGGAAAACTGCAAAAGGAGATGGAAAAATAAATTGCCACATAGCCCGCCTTGTGGTACCATAGTGGTAAAACTATAAGGTAAAGGATGGGGAGAGCTTGTTTGAAAAGTTTTGCCCCCGGGCGATAGCACACACCTTAGCTGAAATTGATCCGCAAGTGCTGATGGAGCGAGGAATTCGGGGGGTAATCCTCGATCTGGATAATACCCTTGTGGAGTGGAATACCACCCTCTATGGGAAAGGGGTTCGCTCTTGGCTGGAGAGTGCCCAGAGGGCTGGGCTAGAGCTTTGTATTCTCTCCAATTCCACAGCCAAAAGGGTCAGCCGGGTGACAACTGAACTGAAGATTCCGGGACTGGGCCGGGCTGTGAAGCCTTGGGGACGTTCTTTTCGCAAGGCGATGGAGGTTTTGGACACAAAGCCCCAACAGACTGCTGTGATCGGTGATCAACTGTTTACTGATGTGTACGGTGGAAACAGGCTAGGTGTCTATACCATCCTCCTAATTCCCCTAAGCGATAAGGAACTAGTTACTACCCGCTGTGTGCGGAAACTTGAACGCTGGCTCCTCTCCTATTTCCGTTCCCGGGGCATGCTGAAAGGTGTGGTCTAAAATATCCAGTTGCACAGGTTGCGGCATCAAGCTGCAAAGCGAATCACCAAATTCACCTGGTTTTATCCCCTCTCAAACTGAGGGGAAGAGTCTCTGCAAGCGCTGCTATCGATTGACCCACTATGGAGAGCTTGCTCCCACTCCTCTTTCTAGAGAAGCTGAGCTGAAGCTAGCTAAAAATGCAATCTCCCACTCTCAGCTGGTGCTGATGCTCATAGATCCAATTGATTTTGCCGGCACCCTCTCCCCTGAGCTAATTAGATTGGCCCAGGGAAAGTTAGCTGTGGTCCTGACCAAAATGGATCTATTGCCTCCTATTGCCAGAACCCAAGAGGTGGTTGCCTGGTGCCGAGAGGAGCTTTCCCGAAGAGGCGCCAGGGCGCAAGCAATTTTTCCCATCAGCAGCAAAAACGGGATGGGAATCTCGCGGCTAAGTTCTTTTTTGAGAAAAAGAGCTCCCTCTCGTACGGCCATTGTGGGGGTCACCAATGTGGGCAAAAGCGCTCTATTGGAACGGCTATTGCCACAAGCGGCTCCCAAGCCCACTATCTCCACTTTAGCCGGTACCACCCTAGATCTTAATAGCCGCCCCTACCATGGTGGCCATATCCTAGATACCCCAGGTCTCACTCCAGAGGGTAGGATGGATGCACACCTATGTCCTAGCTGCCAAACCAAACTGATCCCCTCCTCCCCTATCTCGAGCATGCTCTATGAGCTAGACGGGGGAGAGGCCCTTTTATTTGGCTCTTTAGGTTGTCTTATCAATCACAACCAGACTGTGCTTCAGGTGTATGTGCCAGGGAGCATTAAGCTCCACCGCACAAATGCTGAGAAAGCCCCAGCCTTGCTGGCTGAGGCTCCCAGGTGGCTGGGGGGAAGCTGCGCCAAATGCCCACCTAAAAAATGGGAAGAGCAGGAGTTTGTTTTGGAGCCACTGGAGGACCTTGCGATTGCAGGGCTAGGCTGGGTTTCTGTACGGCGTATGCCCACCACAGTCCAAGCAATTTTGCCCCAGGGGATTAGGACTCAGGTTCGCTCTGCCATGTTGCAGAAGCGTTAGGAGATCTTCATGGCGATCCGTCGAAAAATCGGGGCTGCAACATTTCCGCCGCCGCCTCCACCCTCTAGGAGTACCACGATTACATATTTAGGATTAAGTAGCGGAAAGAAGCCTGCAAACCAGGCATCTACTTCAGGCTCCCCCCACGGGCTCAGGCGCCCGGTCTGGGCGGAGCCTGTTTTGCCTCCTGCTCCATAGAGGGGCACTTGCGCTAAAGAGCCTGTGCCGCGGCCAACAACCTCTGCCATCATGGAGCGCACAGTGGCCCGTGTCTGGGGACTGATTACAGAGGGACCGAATGTCTCCCGGCCTGGAAGCAGGTTGAGCTGGGTTTCCCGTCCCTGAAGGAGCGTGACCAGGAGCCTTGCCACCTGCATTGGGGTGGCCTGGATCCCCCTCTGTCCCATGGCCATGTTGCCAAAATCCTGTTTTGCAAACTTGCCACGAGGCAGGCTTCCCTGCTCCTCCTGTGGCAGACCAATCCCAGTTTTAATTCCCAGCCCCATCCTTTCTGCATAGCTGATCATTTTGGTACCTAGCCTTTGCCCCAATTCCACATAGACACTGTTACAGGATTGGGCCAGAGCATCGACCAAATTCAAGTCGCCATGGCCGCCTTCTAGCCAGCAGCGAAATCTTACCCTCCCTACATCCCGATAGCCTGGGTCGAAGAAGCGTTCCTCGGGTGTGGTTAGCTTCTCCTCGAGTGCCGCTGCTGTAACCACTAATTTGAAGACGGAGCCAGGGTAATAGTTATGGATGGTGCGGTTAAGAAGAGGTGAGCCTGAGGCAGAAAGTGCGCTTTCCACCTGGTTAGGATCGAAGGTGGGGTTGCTGGCTGCAGCGAGCAGGTTGCCGTTTGTGGCATCTACTACCACCACGGCACCCCTTTGGCCTGTTTTAATAAGCTCCTCTTGCGCCACTTCCTGGATTTTGCGATCCAGTGTTGTGACGAGACCCGCGCCTTGGTTGCCTTCTCCGCCTAGGATTCTGTATCCGAGCCCTGGGATCAGTCTGCGGTTGCCATCTACGATGGCTGCAAGTTCCACTGGAGCTACGTGTGATAATTCTTCGTTTGCAAGGGCCTCAATTCCCGTTACTCCCTTTTGATCTGCTGTTCGCAGGTAGCCTATGAGATGTGGCGCAAGGGCTGGTTCTATGTAGCGCAATTTTTCATGCACCACCACAAGGCCCTCGCCAAGGTATGGTTTTAATGCTTCAAGCTGCCATTTGTTCAATCCTCGAGCTAAAAAGATTGGTTTGCCCTTTTTTATATTATCTGCAATACTCTCTGGGGATTTTCCCAAGATGGGTGCTAGTTGCCAAGGGAGAGCTTCTTTTTGTGGATTGGGGATTAGGACTGGAAATGCGCCGAGAGATTTGCGGCTGCCGCCTCCAGTTAGTGGTTTGCCGTCTCGATCGAGGATCTGGGCTCTGCCAGAGTCCAGGGGCAAGGCTTCGCTTCTTTGGCGCAGGGCGATCTTGGCGAGATCAGATCTCACTAGTTGCCAACGTACCAGTTGCAATGCGAGGAGGATAAAGATAACTGTAAGAATCTTAAATAACGTTAAAAGGCGCCTCATGCTTTCTACCTCCAAAGAGGTATTATTTGCATCAGGCGCCTGTTTTATCCACAGAAAGTGTCTGGTCTAATCAATTATTTTCATCCACCGCTGTAAGTGGTTTTTGTTCTGGGGGTGAAATCATCCCCAACTTACCAAGCTGTTTCAACATTTGTGTTGGTACAAAAAACTATGACATCAAAAGAACCCTTAATTATACGCCTAAACCTGAATTTCGTCTTATTTTCACTATGATCCTACACTGTTTTCTGGGTAACTGATGTCTGAAACTTTTTGGCACGCCATATAGCAGATAATTACATGTTGGTGAGGGATCGTCTCTATGGCGGTTTTTGTTGTTTTGCACACGATAAGTTATGCCTTTTTCATAGGCATAATGTCAATGTCGGTATAGTCACTTCTTACTGCACGATAACACTCATTTCTGGAAAGGTTAGCAGGAAAACTAATTGAAAAAGAAGAATATGTAATTCAATACTATTACCTGTAGCTTCTTAACTTTAACTTAGCACCATCAAAAATTATTATCCCAACAATAATCGTAATCAACAATCTGCTCATTTTAAAAATAAAGAGGGATCATTCAATCGGGCTCAGCCTAGCTGAGAAGCCGAAAGATAACCCCTCATTCATCCATTAACATTATATCATCTTGTTAATTCATTATACCTTTTGTTCATGACATTGTCAAAACAAAATTTGCTGGAAGGAAAAAGGAGGCTAACAGCAAAAACGATGGAACAACGATATACTAACCAGTATTTATTAGTTAAAGGTATAGAAAAAGATTCACATGTCTTTTTTCTTCAAAAATGGATGGAGCTCTTACACCCTTTGACCCTCGACACGTATTCTATAAGATCAACCAATAGCCATTACATTCTCAAAGAACTAGTTGAAGTTATTTCTTTATTCAATGCTGGTATCATAAAGCAGGGTAACGTCAAACCACTTGCGGAAGAATGCCTCCTACTTATTAAAGAAGATGCAATTTTAGAAAAACACGCTAAGCAAATCAAGAACATTCTATTGTCCTATCTAGCAATGACAAAAAATGCGGATGATCTTCCAATAATCTTGTATCACCTATCATGGGCTGTGAAGCGATTGGAAAATAGCTACTTGAATTGGTGTATAGCTTCGCTTAAGCAATCCCTTACAACCAGAGATCTAAATCTTATCGAATCTATTACTAGTATATTAGTGACAGAATTAGTCCAGAACGGCTGGACGCCTACCGGGTTACGAGAACTTGGCAATAATCTAATCAGCAACTCCAAAAAGCAAACTGTTGAACAGGCCCTTAAGGACTTTTATCTAACAATTGACCAACAAAAACTCCACTTCAAATGTCTAGTGAAGATTCCTAATGCTGAATCCATTAAGCTAGATGAATTATTTAAAATGGCTGGTCATAATGTCATAGCCGGCGCTCTTGCAAGTCGCCACTTAAAAATTCCTGCTCTCATCCATAAATTAAGCCCCAGCAATACCTATGCCTTGATCGACATTCGCGCTCACGACAATCATGGAGCTGCACGACAAGCCTTTGAAAAAGTCCTGCGGCTCATTAACATAATGAGTTTTTATGAACTGGATAATCTATCAATGGACAAAAGTATAACCATAATCGTTGTAAATACTGATGATCAGAGGATATTTACTAATGATGTTCAGCTTCCCTGGTTCCATCGGAAGCACACCGAATTATCTACTACACTTTTTAAGTCAACGTTTCAAATCCTAGACCAGCAGTCTCCAAGCAACAATATCAATGAGAAATTTAATAGTCTTTTCCTATATTCACGGCTAGCAGAGGATAATCTCTCACCTGAAGCTTCATTCCTCAATTACTGGATAGCACTTGAGTCATTTGTTAAAATTGATGACCACCGATCTACTCTAGAGCAGATTACGAACGTTGTTCCGGCAGTATTGGGTAATCGCTATATCTATTATCTTATACGAAACTTCTTTGAAGACTGTAAAAGATGCAAGGTGGAGCTAGAACAGCTCAGCCCTATCTTTAATACTGAGACTTCTCTTAGTGCCATCGTGAAAGAAATCCTAACCGCCATCAGAGATCCAGAGCGTTCATCAACTCTTGAGGCTCTATGCAGCAAGCACACTTTGCTTTTACATCGGTATCGCACCCTTCACGCTGCATTTTCTAGCTCAACCAATATAGCAAAACTAAAAGAGAAACATTACAAAAACGTTAAGTGGCAACTAGCTAGGCTTTATCGGCTTCGTAATAAAATTGCTCATTCTGGAAGTAGTCCCGATAACATCGAGCTATTGTTGGGAAACCTTAAAACTTACGTAAGACAAACTGTGCAGGAAACCCTAATCAGACTAGATAAGACACCTCATTCATCAATTAATGAAACCTTTGCACTGATTTGCGATTCTTATAACTGCACAAATAGGCTTCTTAATGATAAAAATCATAAATGCACTCCAGAACTTCTTTTAGAAGGCCCTTTTAACTGATTTACTAAAAATAAGCCTTTAATTTAAATTGTTCTTAGGCAATGGATGTTATGCAGCATAATTTAAGCTAAATGATTGGAGGATATGAAATCAAGAACTTTTGTTTCGTATGCTTGGGAAAACGCCTCAAAAAGGGTTAAGTCACTAGAGCAGGTAGAAAAGGAATTAGGCTTATGAGAATTGAGCTTACAGCGCCTGCACAAAAGGACTTAGAAACGCTAGAGAAAACTATGCAGACTAACCCAGAAGTAGCCGATCTTAATCTTAAAAAACTAAGAGGAAAAACCGATCGATGGAGATTAAGGGTTGGCGACTACCGGGTTGTCTTCTGTATGGCTCAAGATCAAATGACACTCCGTGTGATAAGGAGCAGACATAGGCGGGAGGTCTATCAAGATTGATAGAGTCCGGACAAAATGCCAGTGAGATTCAATGCAGATTTCAGGCACAATTGATCCTGTCTCTCTTATTTTAGTTACTTAGCCCTTATTGCTCTTTTTTGACCCGAACAAAGAATCTTTCTGCAAGCAAAGCTTTTTATCAAACTAGGTAACATAATGAGAATTCAGCTATTCAATAAAACAATGGGAATGATCCCCCTTGTCGGGCGTCCTTGGGATGAAATTTCGAGAAATAGGTCGTAGTGGCTCTGATCAATCGTTTCTGCTGATAGCTCATACTCCAATACAGTCTTTCCCATATGGCTCAGATCTAAGTACGCAGCTCCTTGAGCACTTGGAGATACAGTCCATCCATCTGGCAGGTGCCACTTAAACTTCAGCCATTGCTGCTGACAGATGTTATTTTCCAAAACTAATTTAAATTTTCGCGGGGTACCTGGACGAATCACGGGATCTCCTAGGTAATCTAAGAGTGTATTGAAGATAATAAAATCATAATGGACACAATTTGGACTTTGGGCCAGCTTCTGGGCAAAACTTTCTTTGATCCAAAAGTTTCTCTCCTGCTCCCGATGGTATAAATCATCTCCTGAGCGCACATCAATTGTATATCCTCCTTCAGCTAGCACATCACAAAGACTGCTTCCCAAAAAGAGAGGCGTCAGGCGCAAGGTGCGTTCTGTCAATTCCGTTACCGTCTTCGGGATTGAAAGACCACCATCTAAAGTATTGATGCAAATGGTGTTTATCTCATCGCCAATAGGCTCCCTCCACTCTTTGGGGATGCTCTGGATGCCGCCTGTGATCCCCAAAATTGCACCTAAAGTGGCTGCTGTGCAATCAGTATCCTCCCCGCAGTTTACTGCAAGGCAGAGACTCTTGCCAAAATCACCCTCTCCATAGAGCCAGCCGATGATAATGATCCCAATATTGCTAGGTGCATCCCAGCCCCGCTCTCCGATTGGGATGTCAGTCGGTAGCTGGTGGGAAGGTGTACCCTGCACCCCAAAAGTACCCGGGACTGCCTCCAATACCTCCCGTCTCGCTTCCTGC
>ENA-UOOK01001073-UOOK01001073.1-fermentation-metagenome-genome-assembly--contig:-NODE-1073-length-36494-cov-14.651582_pt1 | contig 36494 bp, 70 predicted proteins | sample MGYA00245777_ERZ724023 | MGnify/ENA primary metagenome ERZ724023 (study PRJEB28704, sample SAMN03018312) | fermentation metagenome | biome: anthropogenic terrestrial biome; feature: soil...
CCATGCAGACATAATTCCAAGCAAGTAATCCGTAGATTAAAGATACAATGCTTGCAGAGTAGAATATGAGTTTAGTTTTTGGTTTCATTGGTTTAGTCCTCCTTCAACGTTCCATAATATTTAGCAAGCTTCCCACCGTGGAAACATATTGATTCTTCGTCATTTCCTATTGCAATTTCACAATCTTTACATTCAATTTTATCACATGCTTTTCTGGATAATGGAATTATGGTGACTCTTACGTCTGACATTGTTTTATTCACTCCATGCTCTTTATTTTCTCCTGAATACATTCATCAAGAGAATGATATCCATAAACCCTAGCGCTCTCTTCGTTGTAAATTATTACATTCTGCAATTCACCATCTTTTATTATATCGAGAGTAGCATGGTCTTTGTAGACAACGAGAGTTTTTAGTGTGTTTCCTTCTTGTTTTGTATATGTTTGAGAGTTCATGGTTTAGTTCTCAATTAACACAAATCCAACCAACTATCATCAACTTTCTCAATGTTACTAGGAGGTGTCTTGTAGATCTCTCCGTCAGGTAGTTCAATTTCTACAGCCGGAACACATTCTCCATTGTAGTGAAATTCAGAGAATCCTTTTATTATTCCCTGCTGAACGGGTAAAGTGATATACCAAGGATAGTTAGTCCTTACGAGATCACCTGTTTTAAAGAGAATATTTCCATATTGGAGTTCACCTTTATTCTTAGGAGGCTCTATCACAAGTAGCCGCCCTCCGTGTTTTTTTACAATTTCTTCATAGTTTGTATCATCGTCACGCATTATTATCATGGTTTAGTCCTCCTTCACATACAGTTTCTTACAGTTTTCTTTCTTACAGTTCTCATCGTCAAATTTGTATGAGCATATATCGCATAGATACACTGCCTTAAAATCTGTGCATCCTATGATCTTGAATGTTGCAAGCGCTCCTTTTTTTGTGAGGATATCTATCCCCTTTTGGATCATCTTTTCATCTATTGTTGACATGTTTTATTTCTCCTGTTAATCTCGCTTAATTCCAATATAATTCTCCAATGTTTTCCTGAATTCTGAAATCTCTTTTATAAGCATACTCTTCTCGCATTCCAACTTTTCTATTTTAACATACAGCTTCTCATTTTCAGAATAGAGTTTATCATTTTCTGCGAGGATGAGTCTTATAATAACATCATCCGCAGGGTTGCCAAATTGTTCTCCTCTTCTTCTGAGGTCTTCCACTGTGTATTCATTTATCCTAATCTGTTTTAGTGGCATAGATACCTATACGCATTAATCATATTTAAAGGTTGTTACTATTGGTAACTAATACGTTACTATTAGTAACATTTAAGTACTTTGAAACGTATTACTATTCACTGAAAAGCGCGGGAAAGATGCGCTGAGAAAAGATGGAGACAAAAGACATGAATAAAACATGTAATGGATGTAAAGCCCTACACACAGAAGGGCATGAAAGATGTGAAATTGGATATAAAATAGAACATGTGCTCAAATCAAGAGGCGTGTATAATTATTATGAAAGTTATGCAGTTCCATTGGAGAAATGTCCTAAACCTACGAAGTATAGTGAACTGATAGCGATTCAACTTGGGAATAAGGAGGAATAAATTATGGTTACATTACGAGAAGCAAGAGCCGCAATAAAATCAATAGAAGGGGCAAAGCTCATACAAGACCGCAACCGAATCTACATCATTGTCCCAGATAAGAAGCTTGAAGAAATGCTAGAAGGTGAAGGAGATAGCTGGATGATTGATGTTACAGGGATGCCTTCAAAGAATGCTGTAATTGAAGAGATTGAATTTTGCAGGAGGTAAATAAATCATGAACAAAGCAGAACTTAAAGCAAGCCTGGAAAAGCTCTTGGAACAGCTTGAAACTGAAGAAGAGACCGCGATAAATTATTTCTTAGGAAAGTTTAACGCTCCTGTAGAAGATTGGAAGCGTGAACAGAATTTAGAATATGAAAGAACTATGAAGCCTCTTTGGGATGCAGGAGAGAATCTTGCGAGTGCAATTCATTCATTGGAGGAATAAAAACAATGCCAAAACACTATAAAGTTATGAAAATGATTGTTTGTGATATAACAGGACAGCAATGCGGTGACACTATAAGTATTAAAGACACGTTTAATCAATGCTGTGATTATTGTAGAGATCTTTTAGAGTTCAAAAAATCAGGCATGTCACTTGAAGAATGGAAAGAGAAAGTTGAAAGAGAAGATCTAAGGGAGAAGATGAGAAAATGATACAGGAAACAAACGAATACCAAGAACTCTTTGAGAAATGGAATAAACTAGCCAATAAAATAACTTATCTTGAGCCTACTGCTGAAAACTTCAAAGAACTAGCTGGGCTTTCTAAGGAATTGGCTGAAATGATAGAAGACAAAGAACAGAGTTTTAGGAACTGTGCGAAATACAGGAATGCTCAGTGTGATCCTAGACATGGAGATGATTGTTTAGAGTGTCCTGTGTTTGAGATGGTGATTTAAAATGTGCAATGGAGACTGTGCTACATGCAAGAATTCTCAAGAATGTGATGATTCTGATGGATATCAAAGACAAAGTGAAATTGAGCAATCAAAGGCGATTGCTGATTATTATGAACACCGCGAGGAATAAAAGATGACTGAAAAAACCTTAGAAGAAATTAAAGCATGGGCTAAAGAACGTGAACAAAAATACTTACAGGACTATCTAGTTGCCCCCCACTATCTAAGTTCCCATAATGGAATTCACATGAGTTCAAATGGAGAAGAGAAGGGACGATACCAGGTCGCAGTTGATTTATGTATTTTTTTAGGACTTCAGGATGAGATATAAAATGGCATGGATACAAAAAATCTGGACTGAAACGGAATTGAAAAGATTATGCAGGAGAAATAAATGATTATCTCAAAATCTACAAAGAGACATCTAAAATATTTGTATTATAAAGGCGTGCGACTTGGATATAGAGGATTGAGAAAATGAATAATCGAGCTTCAAACATCGAAAAAACTGTAGAATCGGCATATAATAACTACATTGAAACGAGAAAAGTATCATATGTTTTTGATCCTGTGACCGGACAAATATCTTCAAATATAAGCAAATTTTGTATTATTGGATCTCATTTGTGTATTACTGCGTTGTGTGTTCCCATCTTTGAAGGAGGTATATACAAAGGATATTTCTTTGGAGAGAAGGTTAGACTTGTAAATGAGGGAGTTACGCGAGAAGAAGATATTAATGAGTATTTATTTAGGAAGTTGAGAAAATGAATAATCCATTCTCCAAAATAGCATCCCTCTTTTTGGTTGGCTTAATTGTAGGGAGCTTGACTGTTTTATGGGTTGTAAGGAAAGTGATAAAATGAAAGTAGGCAGATTTCAATTTCATAATAATAAATAGGGATTAATTAATAACAAATTCAACCGATTACATTTTTGGAGATGTATTATGAAACTCCCCCTCTCTCAAATCCGCGACCTCGAAGAAGCCCCCGATCCAGAAGAAGACGATTCCCAAGAGGAAGCCTATCACCAAGAAATGATGAGAACCGAGCATTCCCCTAATGATTATGTTTCTTTTTTGCGCCAAGCCGAGAAATCCTTGAAATCCGCTCAGTCTCTTTCATGGGCCGAAGTGTTGAGAAAGTGGGGGTAATTTAAGATATTTTAGTTTAATGATCTTTCTTCTTAGTACTTTGATATTGACATCAAAAGCAAAGTGTTATATAGAAAGAGTGTGTATAGTATATTGTCGAAGGGCGGGATGCCCTGAGATAAAAGATAGGATTGGTGAACAAAATATGAGAAAATATCTTGAAAAAGATGAAAATGGTAGATTTATGAAAGTATTTGAACACATATGTGAATCTTGTGGAATTTTTTTCCAAATTAAGATTCCAAATGATGTTCTATCGGAGGAAGATCTAGATAGAGTCCTTGAATTTGACTCTGCGTGGAGATCCCATGAAAATGGGAACCATGAATATAGAGAGTACTCCCAACTAATTACGGTGGTGAGATGAGTGGATATTAGAAATATATTTGGAGTGCTTACTTCAAAAAAGACAACTGAGAATGAAAAACAAAGAGCAATGAAAAAATTAGAAAGGAGGGAAGATTTTTTCTATAATACATTAAATCGTAAGAGGAACATAAACAACTATGGTAAAACAATCAGGTACGACAATATAAAAACGTCAATTGTAGACATGAAACTGCGTGGGGTTCCCACGCTATATATAGAATGTATAAATGGGATATGTATCGTGTCCCTCAATAAAACAATTGAGTTATGTGAGGGAACATATAAAGAATGCAAACAATATATAGAAATATATATTGAGAAACTCGAATCAATTAAAGCTCCCGATATTATGGGGTATCTTGAAAAAATGGGATTTGAGCCTGAGAAATTAGGAAAGTTCCTAAAAACCCATGCAATCCCTGTAAGAATAAATGTCGATCCTATATCGTTGGATATACAGTCAGTTGAATATGAGATGGTCACTTGGGAAAAAGATACGCATAAACAAATTGTAATAACCAAAGATGAGATAATCATTGGATTTCCAATTTATAAATATTTATTTGAAGAATATGGGATTTATATGCTAATACGTAATGGATATAGATCCTCAATGAAGAGTACAGAATATTGGAGTGATCTGTACGAAAATGAGTATAAAAATTCCAACGACCCAACAAATATAAAATATTGGGTAAATGGGAATTATAAAGATGATATTATATTAGGAATGATGAAAAAACGAGATGGGAATATCATATACATAGAACCATTCAGAGGATTAGAATTAACATACGGTGACTGTTCTCAGGGGAATTTTTGTGGAAGGTTGCAAGCATTTCATGGAGCATATGTGAAACTTTCAAAGCGGTATATAAGGTGATTTTGATACTGAAACGTGATGCAAGATCCCACCAAAATAAAATTCGCGGACGTGGTTTGTAATGGCCCCCAACACAACATTTGAACCTTCCTCTTTCATTCCATTTCTCTCAGAAACACAAAAACAATCTGCTTCTGAAATAGCAGCCCTCAGAGGATGCAGTCTAAACACCGCAAAAAACGCCCTCCGAGAGCTGCAAAAAATGGATATCAAGGGATGGTCTGTCAAGAATAAAAAACTTGGTAGGACCGTTCTTTGGTGGAAGGAGAAGCGGTTGACGGAAGATGAAATCCGAGAAAAGGAGATTGGAGAGTTAAAGAGGTTGATGGCGAAATATAAGGAAGAAGTTATAGATATGCTAAGAAAAATGGAGGAATAAATAATGAGTCGAATGTTACCACTTCATACATGTGCGATATGCGGAAAAACTACTCCATGTCATAATCTTGGAGATCACTATGAATGTAATGATTGTTATGAGAGTCCATTCAAGAAGGATTGTACAAGAGTTGAAGCACATTGCAAGACAGGACAGGTATCTAGGAAGGGGTTTCTGAAGTGGGTGAAGAAGTACAGAGATGATAGGGTGAAAGTATAATGACCATGAGTGGAACGAATGGGCATATAGGTGATAAAAAAAGAGAAATTAATTAAATTGTATTTTTCTTTTCTTTCATTATTTTATAAAGACTCTTATAATCTTCTTCACATTTGTAAGCATCCACAACATCAGAAGCACTATCAAGGAACTCTATATACTTAAGTTCCTGCCCAGTGCTATCCGTAACCGCTCTTTTTTTTGCAAAAAACTTTTCTTCAAAGATCAATTCTTCTACTTGCCCTGGCTTAATATTTCCATCAATCATGTTTTTAACAGCAGTATCAACTGATGATATTCGTTCGGTAAGTCCAGAATCTGCAGAAGAAGTATCTGACATTATAAAAAATCCCCCTATCAGGATAGTAAAAACCGTACCTAATATGTATATTGGGTTCATTCGTTCGATTCCCTCTTTATAAATACCCTAAATTTGCAATTATGATATTTTTTTCCGGTCCAGATAACACCGTATTCATCAACTACTACCGGTTGGAATTTTTCAGGCCCTCTTGACCGTCTTAATTCGATCCAATCATTTCTATAAAATAAAATATATTTGTTATCACAGTTTTCAGTTCGTCCTTCTTTTCCGATTTGTATGTAAACCCTGACATCCATTAAGCTGTAATCTGTGCCTACTCCGATTCTATTCTCATCTATCATATGATTATCTATTTCCAACCACGTATCCAGTCCAAGCGCATAAAATTCATCTACAGCTTTTGAATCGTCATATTTTACTACACGTTTTGGCATTTGAGTAATATAGGGACAAGTCACAATATAAACATTTTCACTAGTTGACATGGTTGAATGTCTGGAACACCCAACATCTACACCGCCTGAGCAAGACCCGTACCGCCCGCTCTCCACGCATCCGGCCCCCAACTCTACCAACCAACCATCAGCAACCTTGGAACAATGATCAGCAGATAAAAACGAAACAACTTTCTGAGATGTATTCATAAATTAACTCACCTTTCGCACATGTACCAAAAAAAAATTAAGCTTCTAGAGCTTCCTTTGCTCCAGAAGTTGTGTTGATATTCTTGTATTTTGAAATTCTGATGTTCTCTACAAGCTTCCTAAACTCAGACCCTCTCAATACATAGAAATCCCTACCTACTGCCTGTTTTACGTCAATTTCATTTTCTTTTTGGCATACACACATCCAGGTATCACAGAAGCGCATCTGATGGTTTTTCTGTTGTTCTAGCTCTTTGATACTCCTACTCCCAGGGTGAGCATATTCAATCCAGAGTTTCTTTCCTTCCGGAGTAACGCAGGTAACATCTGCATCATCAGTCCCCTGTCCACCGTAATGATGAATTATTACATCAGTGCAACCAACTCTTATGAGTTCCCCGGCTATTAGAGCATTTGTTATCCAATGGTCAGCAGATTCGCCGCCAATTAAAGCAGTGCCGTCTATTACTTCTTTTGTGAATCTAGATTCATCCAACCACATGACTCTTGAGAGGTCGTCAGATGGGGGCCAGAACTTCCCAACCCTCTTAAATCCTTGAATTTCTGTATCTTCCATCTCTGAGATCCAGTCCCCTGACATAACGCCTTCCTCATCTCTGATAAATTCCAGCCCTTCTTCAAGTGTATAATTTGCCTGTGAATACATCTCTCCTGATACTTGTTCTGAGATGTCTTCATTGAAAATTACTCTCTTCTGAGTATTGCTTAACTTGACTAAAACTGGCAGTTTTAAACCATGTTTTACGAAGTATATTTGTCTGGCTTCTTTCGGGTCTTTATTTTTCTCTTTAAGTACCTTTATGTCTTTCTCAGTAAATGAGAAATGTTTTTTGAATTCTTCTATCTCAGTATCATTCATGCTACAGAAGAATACCATAGCGTCAGTGTTTGTTTTTAAGATTGGAAGTATTTCCTTTACTCCTTCAGGGTCCTGATTATCGAGGATAATAGAGCACTTTCCAGCCCTCGCTTCCCTTAATAATTGAGGGATATATTCAGCCATACCTGCCATTTTAAGCAGGTTTGCTCCTTCATCGAAGGCTATTATAGTTCTTTTCTTATTCTTGAAAGCTGTTGGATCTGGAGTTTTGAGTCTTGTACTTATCATATCTACAAGCAAGACAGTTATAGGGTCTTGGTATCTTTTGAGAATCCCAGATACATCTATAACCATTTTAGGAGCCGAGGGGAAGAATGTTTCGTGATTGTCAAGGAAGTTAAGGGCTTCCCCAGGTTCAAATAACGAAAGGTAACCTCTGATAGCTTCAAGACTTCTCTTATCCTTCTTATGAAGAGGATCATCAATCCATGTATCTACCTTTATAATAAGTTCTGTAAATGAAGGCCATGCTTCGCCGATAGTCCATTTTTCAATATTTTTAGGGGTGGAATCCTTAAGAACTAGCCCTGTGTCTGTATAAAGCTCCCTCATCACCCTCTTTAAAGTACCTGACATTGCAGGACTAAAAGCGGCCCCAATAATCAAATTAAAGAAATTAATAAGTGTTTCCTTATGCCTGATAAAAGCGTTCTTCCTATCATTTAATTCATGCCCCTGAGTTTCTGGATTATAGAAACACATGAACGGGTTAAAAGATACATCTGGGATTTTAATAAGAACGCCTTCCAATGCTTGTATCATGTCAAGGTGAGAAGTCCCTAAGTCTTCTTTGGGTTCAAAAAGAATCCAATTACAATTTGCCCCAGTCGCATTCCAGAGCCAATATTGAAGAGCTGTACTTTTACCCTTCCCACTACCTCCGAACATTACTAAATGCTTGCAGTTATACGCAGGGTTTTCAGGGTTCCAATAAATAGGAACATTGGCCTTTCCTCCCAGATTGGAGAAGCCTAGTAAGATACCTTCCGTATCTAATCTTTTTACCCTGTTAATTCCTGGCCACATACAAGCTGCGACATTAGACATAACTTTAGATACACTGTTTTTTACTACCTCATTGCTTGCTAAAGAGGCCCGAAGGGCTTCCAATTGTCCTCCAAAAGGCACGTCTGTAAATACTCCATGACCTCTTAATATTGTTTGTAAATGAGTGCTATTAAATTCTACAGTCTGTCTATCATACCCGTCAACCCTTGCTATAAGGAGTTGCTTAAACTGTCTGTGCTCCCCATCAAAAGACTGCTTTGAGAAGTTCTCTAAATCGTCACCCTGGTGATCAATCCACCGTGAATAACGACCCTTCAATTTTAGTTCAGTTGCTCTTATAAGATCCAGCTTTGCAAATTCCTTGTTTGTCTCTTTGTTCTCTTCTTCTGAAGACATTTTATAGAGAACCTGAGTAAGTGCAAAATCCATCTTTTTATTGTAAACTGTATCAAGTATTTTATTAAGAACGAATGGGTCTGCTGTCTTTCTTATCCCGCTTTCTGTCACATCAGTTTTAGCCGGACTCGCTATATAAAATAATTGTGAGTTGATTTGATGATTAAATGTAAGCCCCCTTCCGTCATCGTCTGAGTGAATAGAAGATGGGCAAGCAAGGAAAGCAGCTTCCGCAATAAGGAGCCTTTCATGCTCTGTCTGGGTGAATTGATCATGTTTGTCTACTATCTTATTTACAATGCCTAATATTTCCCCTTTCAAGCTTCTCAATAGATGTTCTCTTAATCTTGCCATTACACCACCTGCCCCGGAAGAATACCATAAGTTACATGACCGTAAAACATGCCTAATATTTTATCTTCAGTCTCAAGAACTTCGCTTCCAATTTCCATATCAGATAAGATGTCCTGAACTCCACTGACAAGAATATCCAGCTTCCCTTTTGCCTTAACAGGATTTGCAGTATAATCGAGAAGGATAAGCATATGATTCTCAGCTGACTTTGAATCCGCTTCTTCACACATCAACTGAAACTCAAACATGCTGTCTCTTACAATTTGAGGAATTCTGTTTCGGTGCAGTTCTTCTCTTATTGGTTTTGCATAGTCTGTAAGATCCGATCGAACATGTAAAAAGGTTTTAATTAGGGTCCGGTCTTCGTTTCCTATGAACATTCTTTCTATATTTTCTGCAAATACTTCCATATCTTCTGGCTGGAAACTGTGTATTTTAATCATCACTCCCCAATTATGAGGCCTTTCTTTTGTGAAGAAATATTCAATATATTTACCGTCATGTATTTTTTTAATGTGAGTTAGATTCCTTGCTTTTTTAAGGCCATTTATTCCATGTTTTTCAATGTAGTCTTCTCCTTTGTAGATCTGTTTCAGGAATCTGCACCAACATTCAAAATGATAAAGGTTAGACGCACTGCTGGCAATATATATAAAAAATAATATCTCAATAACTGCCTGTCCAATTGCAACATGAACAGCCGTGTTCGGCCCTAAAACAAAAGTACCTATAAGAAACGTAGGCATTAACAGAAACGCTAAGAGTATAGCTAAATTCTGTTGGTTTTTCTGATACCCATAAATAGTAGGGTTAAAGTTTCTGGTTACAGTCATTGGTCCATTATCTGCCATGTTTATTCCCTCTAATTCTGTTCATTTCTCTTGAAATTTTCATAACCTTGTATCCAGCCCCGACTAAATATTGAGTGAAAATTTTAATTGTAATCCAAATCAAAGGACCTAAAACCATAATTAAGGCAGTTACAAAAGTTAGGAAGGAAGTGATTTGCATAACCCCTATTGATGCAAGCACTTTACCTGCTGTAGTTTCATGCTCTGCTATGTTCTGTACAGCCTTAGCTGAATACATTAAAACAAGCGGGCGCATGAAAAGCACCGATATAAACCACGCTGATAAAATCTGAGCTACATATGTGAATAATCCCCAGGGGATTATGAATAAGATAATTACTTTCAGAATGTTTGCAGTATATTCATTGATGTATTGAATCCTAAGTGCGAATAAACCGCTATTAAGTGCATAAGATACTGTCTCGAATAACCATATTACAGAAGTGTCAGCAGATAATCCGATATATTCTAAAGAGTTTTCCATATATCCAGAAGACCACAACTGCTCCCATGTGAAGAGAGTATCCAGAATGAAAAAAGCCATGAACGGTGCAAGTGCTAAGACTATAGTCATTTTAAATGAAAACGAATAGTCAAAGAATCCGTCCCTTCCTGTAAAATTATTATTTAAATCTGCTATTTTTTCAGGATATTTATCTTGTGCTATGTCCATAGCCACACATAGAACAATAATCAAAAGACTAAATATGTAATAATAAATTAAATCGTGAGTAAATGTATCCATTACCCAAGGAATTGTAAAAGGGTTTTGTTTCGCGGCTCCTATTGAATATACTAATTTTTGAGAAGGAGTCATGTCTTCCAAGTCAGCAGTATTTGCTAATGTAACACCGTAATTTACTTCTAATAGTTTCTCGGCTTTCATTCGCTCATAGGCTAGTAACCCCTTTGCAACCATCTCCGCACCATCATCAATAGCCCCAGCGCTTACGGGAGTCACAAAAAAAGCAAAAATGAGTATTAAAGTGATTATATGAACATACTTCATAAGATCACCCTATCAGTATTCTTGCTAGAAAGTACATCCCATAAAGAAATGAAAGGATGTAAAATATAACCCAAACTTTCAAGATTTGTTTAGGACTTATTAATTTAAAACCGTACGCGATCGCCCCCATAATTCACCTCAGAATTTGTATGAAGCAAAGTAGAAGTAAAACGCTATACAGGCAGCTAAGACAAACATCCCAAAAGTAGCATGCCCCATCCCAAGATAACCGTCTGATGCGGATTCTCCATTCCCGTACTTCATTTTAGCCCATTCTTTTATTATTCTATAAAATCCGTATATTAGCACGCCTCCGACAACTAACTTAGTAAGTTTCATTAGGGGTGCTCCTGCTGGAGATTTCTCCACTTCGTTGAGAGATTCAGCAGGACTAAACCATTTCTGATAATCTATTTTCGCACTTGAACCACTGCTGGAATCGTCTTCATCCTCGCCTGCCGATACCGGCAGAGCACATACCATCAACATAACCAATACTGATAGAATAATACTGTGTATTTTTTTCATGAGTTCACCTTTAAACTCTAAAACTCACTAAAAGTATTTAAATCTATTTGAGTAATTTGGTAGTTTACTCAAACATAACTACAAAAAAATATATTATTGGCGTTTAAACCAGCCCCAATAATATTTCATATAAAGAAAGATCACGCCTAACAATCCTAAAAATGGGTCTACCCACAATTCTGTTGTTTTTTCTGGCATCTCATGTTTAACTATTTTCCAATCTTTGATTTTTATCTCTTCGTATGGGGTCTTCACAGTTACATCTAATTTATCTTCATCAAATACCCCTAATTCCTTAATCCAATCTGCTTGATGTGGTATATCCCCTTCCCAATAATCTAAAGTTGTGAAGTTGGTATAAATTACCCCGTTATTGTTTTTATTGCGTTCTCCAACCATTAAATTATGAACTGATGAATTACCATCATATTCATATGTAATCTTCGTGAGGGATGTTCCATTAGCTTTTACTGCAAAATAAGTCGGGTAAACGTGAATTACCCCTGTTATATTTTCAGTTTTTGGGAGAACACTTGGAGCAGGAATTGAATCATTAAACACTGCTACAGATGTATGCTTTTTCCCTTTTTTCCATGTTCCAGTCTTTTGGTCTTTAACAAGATTGTACCACTTCATTTTTACCGTCAGTGTTGCATAAGCTGTCTCATTCTCAATATGAACATCTACGGTCTTTTCAATTTTAGAACCTCCTCCTCTCCATCCGATGAGATCAGGTGACTTAATAGCTTCATATTTGACCATGACAGCATCTTCAGAAGGAATATAAGGTACTCCCTCAATGAAAATTTCATCTTTGAAGCCGATTAACTTGATTCCCCCGTAGATTTTGCCTTTTGAAGTCTTCTCAACTTCATAATTTATACTGTCTGCTGTTTGGCCTGTAACTCCGGTATCAGTAAATTCTACATCTAAAATACTAAAAATAGAGTCAAATTCCCTCTCAGGAACAGGCTCATAATCAATGCCCTCAACCTTTTCGTCCACTTCAACATGAGAATCCCATACAGTCTTCTCAGCCGACACATAATCACATTCCCATCCAGATCCAGTCCAACGCCATCCCGTACTTGCAGGATCTATCTTAGGATCTTGAATTAAGTCGTTCCCTGAACATTTATTATAATTTCCTCCTGCGTTCTCCCAAAGGACATTTCCTTCAGAAATTATATTATGCGAGTGAGAAAGAGTATTCGAAAGCCCATATCCCACACCAGACCCTGTATTGCGACCCTTTTTCGAGTTTGTAATAATATTGTCCTTCACGGTAATATCAAAGTCTGCTCCTGTCTGCCCCGTAGGGAGCCCCTTGACTTTGTATGTCACTACTCCCGCATTTGAACAACCGTCAAAAACATTATTATAAATATTAACATTATGAACTACAGAAGTCAAGACCCCACCCTGCCAGTCTCTTCCGTCCCATCCAGTACTTAAAAACGCATTGTGGTGGATTTTTATATCCGTCAGGTCTTCATCATAATTATTATTATCTCCAACAATCCAAAGCCCCGGCCCGCCTGTGCTCACAAAAACATTATTGCAGATTTCTACATCCATTTCCTGCTTTTCAATTACGTCAACTTGCCCACCTGGACCCGCGCTCTCTCTCGCTGTGCAGGTAATGTAATTGTCATGGATGTAAGCGTTATCACTACCGCGAATTCTGAATGCATTGTTTATTCTGCAATTGATTTTACAGCCATACATTTCAATATTTGAAGAACGTATAGCAAAAAGAGCTTCGTGCCCAAGCCGTTCAGCTTCAATATTATAAAATTTAATGTTTGTGCATTTTATAGGTCTGAGGAAATCCCCTAACGAATTTTCACCTGAACAATCGTGAACAGATATCCCATCACAGCCTGTCGGCATGATAAAATTATAGAAGCCCCTTCCCGTGATTAAGTCAGGTTGCCCACCCGCGTTACCGTCAAAATGTATCCCGATAATCTCAATATTTTTACAGTTATTTGCTCGGATCATCGGGATCATCGTTTTTGCGTACCCCTTTGTGGCAGCATGTTTATACTCACTCCCAGAGAGTCTATTTGCATTATCGGGAAGTGTAATTGTTGTTTGTCCCTGCCCATCGAGTACTGTGTCAGAATCCAAAATGATAGGGTCATTTATACAAAAATCACCAGAGAGATAAACTGTATCTCCTTCTCGGATTGCTTCATTGATTTCTTTTTGGTCGGCTGCGCCATCTGTTGTCCATGTTTGGTCTCCGCATTGTACAGTCCCTGCTGATGCTAATCCGGTGAAAAATAATAGTAGGATAGGTATCATGATGATTGAAAAATGGATCATATTAAGTCGTACTTTCTCAAAGGCTGACACTACATCACCGTGGTACAACAAGTACCTATATGTTTAAATACATTTGCGCATATATGGTATGACCGTGTTGTGTCGATTATTATTTATACAAGATAAAATAAGATAATACTCAAAACCTACAAAGTGATAACATGGCATACACTGAAACCGAAACTGAGATAACTGACACAGTAACGCTTAGAAAACAGAAACAGCGTGGAGCAGGTACTATATACATTAAACCTGAGTTCTTCGAAAGGATAGAACTGCCGAGAGACGCATCATTGAAAATGACCTATGATAAGATAGAAAAGAAGATAAAAATTGAATCGCTTTGATGAAAAAATAAGAATTATTGAGGCCCAAGCTGCCCGGCATGAGCCCCATAAGATCCCCTTGTTAGGAGAGATTTTGAATGAACATGACAAACTATGTAATCTATACTAATATACTTTTCTGTACTGGACTGAAGACTGCCCCTCTTTCTCAGGTGATCGTATGAATCTCGATTTCTTGACAAAACCTGAGAAACTGTCTCTTTTGAAAGCTCTTGTCCAGGACCCTGAAATTCAAACTGAAGTGAAAGAATGGTTTGATACGATGCTCCTGGCGTCTGAACTTCGTCCAATTCAGAGACTCGCGAAACTTGAAGAAATTACCGGACTCGAAGAACCCGAAGAAGACGAAGTAACAATACCACAGCAGATTTCCCTCATTAATGAAAGAATTGACTCCATCGAAGAAAATGGAGTCACACAGAAGCCCACAGAGCCTATAATACTACCATCTGAAGGTGTAGCTGACAATAGAGCCATAATTCTCGCTCAGGAAGCTCTAAAAGCTAAAGAAGAAGGAATTACCTTTTTTGGTTCAGGAAAGATCAATGCAATTCTGAGAAATGTTGTTCCCGAAGAATATCGGGTTAAAGCGGGACAAAATATAGGACAAGCTAAGAAAGAAGCTTTTGCAAAGTTAGAAACCTTTTTCCCTGGTACTTTCCGGCTCGATAAGAAGCCATTTGGAAGGCATGAGATTCGATTAGTTTTTTCGTAAGAAATTGTAAGAATCTTATGGATGGTTGGGAAAAAGACGACTGAGCGAGAAGGAGAAAAGCAAGGGTTTTCAGTAAGTAAAAAATAAAGCTTGTCTTTAAGTTGGCATGACTCTTGTAAAGTTTGTTTGTTGTTGTTCTCGGTTAGCGTAGAATATAGTAGAGAAATATAGTAAAAATGAGATTGAGAGAGATTGTTGGGTTTATTTTTTGAAGATAATATGTAAGATCCTTATGGTTTCTTATGATTGGTTTTTCACAGTTTAACATCATACAAACATTTAAGTATTTTACCGTCATATTTACCGTCAATGGAACGTACTTATTGGATTACAAAAAACAGAGTGATATGCCCTTTACCGTTCCCTATAAAAGAGCAATTACAAGACAAAGGAATTGAATTTGAAAATAACGGAATTGCTGATTATAAGGTAGTAGGTAAAAAGGTAGTAATTGAGTTTAAGAAAAAGAAGGTGAACGAAGAACAATGACTGAAGGACAATTCAAATTGACCCCTGATATGATTGAAACTGAATATTACAGGATTAGAACGGTTATGGGGAAACTTACGACCTCTAAACTCCCGTTTCTAAATTCTGATGAAATAAACGAATTTAATATAATCGGGTACACTGGTAAAAATTCAAAAGATGAAAAAATTAGTCAGCAGGATTACTTAAACTCTCTAGGCAAGGGTGTTATCAATATGTTAATTACTCAATTTGATACTGGTGATTTCATTGAAGAATATATAATTGTGAGAATTAATGTAAATGAACTGTTTTCTGAGGAATGGGAAATCAGAAAATGACTAAACACCGACTATTCACTACTAAAATATGGCTCTTAATCATCCTTCTTGCTCTTGTTGCTGAATATATATATTTATCAGCTGAAACTGAGGGAATCGTGGATAAGATTAAGACAGATATACTGGCCGAAGCAATACCGGAAGCAAGTTTTTTAGATGACTCGTGTTCTGAGGATATCTCTGAATGCGAGGACGAATTCGAAGGTTTTTTGATCACGATTCAAACGAAAAACCATTATTACGAACTAAAATTATGAGGGTATTATGAATAAACTGACTAAAATTCTACTATGTTTATTTTGTATCGCTCTGCTTTGCAGTATCTCTTTTGCCTACCCAGAGCCCGGTGCTGGCAATGGTAAATCAAAAAAGATAGTCCAAGTACATACCGGGGAACTCACGGAAAAACACGAGTCGAACGGCCATTATTATGTACTGTTGCAAAATGACGATGAGGACATGTCATATTCGGTACATATTACAAAAAACAAATACAGGAGTGCTAAAATTGGGGAATATTATGAATGGAAGAGGATAATTTATCCTGGTGGGAAGGAGAGTGTTTCTTTCCACAGGATTTAATTAATTTTTTTCAAAAGGGGATATGGATATGAGTCGTAAAAGAATAACCTCTGGAAATGATTTTTGGGCTAATGTTGAGGAAGCGATGACGAAAAATCAACCGCCTGTTAAGGAATGGACTTTTTTGTATGAAGTTAATTGGGCTAATCGTGAGGTAAGGACGTGACCGAAGAATTTCTGTTTGATGTTGAATTTACCGTTAAAGCAAGAATAAAAATCAACAGAGAAGTCTTTAACCAAGCTGACGAAGACTGGAAAAAACAGTTTTATGATATTGATACAGATTCAGATATAGTTGAGATGATTGCTTATAATCTTCTGCAAGGAAGAAAACTATCACAGTTGGATGGTTTTGCTAATCTGTCTGATAAGTTGGCTGTGTGGGTGCAATATCCTGATTATGAAGTCGAATCAGTTAATGAGGTAAAATAATGAACCATAAAATCTCTTTTAAAGCCTGGGACAAAAACCTAAAAAGATGGATATGTAATTGGGTAATGTGTATACCTGCACATTACGAAGGTTCTAAATATCCCATAGAACACGGTGGAATAGATTATATGTGTGTCTATGTCAAATCAAGTGAAGAACATACTGATTGTGAGTTAGTGCATGTAACCACGAAAAAAGACAAAAATGGGATAATAATATGCGAAGGAGACTTCCTGAAATATGATGATCCTTACAAACATACTGCTCATAAATTCCCTTATCTCATGAGGTGGAGCGAAGATGAGTGTTGTTTTGAATGTATAAATTATCTTAATTATATGATACCTGATGTATGGTGCGAAATGGAAATTGTAGGAAACCGTTTTGAAAATCCCGAATTGTTAGAAGAGGTTGGAATTGATGTTTAAGGAGGATTGAGATCATCGTTATTAAATTAACCCCCAACAACAAACTAACAAAAGAACAGACAGAATTTCTTCAAAACATTGCAAATCAATTTTCAGAAATATTAACTGACACTTGTTCTGTTATGACTGAAACAATTAAGGAACTTCAGGAACAACATAAAGGAGAAGATGCAACTTATATCTGCAAGGAATATTCACCTGATACCTGCAGGTTTCAGTGTAAATTACTTGTAAGCCCTTGGACTTTCATGCCTCCGTGGTCATGTGTGGATGGTGGTGGAAATTGCGAATGGGAATTGGTAGTGGATGAGTCAAAGACGAAAACGTGAGATGCCGTGTTACAAAGCATTGTTGAAGAAAATAAGAGAGGTGCTGAAGAGATATGAACGATGAAGAACTAATACCTGACGTCTTAGAACTGTCTCAAACTACTCCGTATCGATATCACGAGGTATTGAGTTTATGCAAGCTATACACTAACACTTATGGAGTGGATTTCAGAGATATAATTAACAGGTATAAACAAGCAGGGGAATTATCTAAAGCATATGATTTTTTAAGGGGGTCAATGATTGCATGGGAAATAAACGAAATGATATCTGAAAGTAATCCAATTGATTTTGAGAAGTGGACTTATCGCTCGGATACAAATAACAGAAAGAAAGAGAAGTTACCTAAGAAATTCAGAAATGGATGGAAATGAAATGCCTGATAGTTGTTTTTCAAAATGGAAAGATAAAGAAGAATTAGATATTGCTCGATTCTATAAAGTCTCCGGGCTTAACAGATCCGATGTTATTAGGGTGTGCTCGGAAGCCGGGGTAGCAGAAGACGAATTTATAACAACTCTATCAAAAACTACAAAATATGCTTATCAGAAGTTATTTTATGCTTTGTATGAGTTGTTTGAATTGAAGGAGTTTTGGGTTTTGTTTGTGATATTCTGGATAGGACTTGGGTTGATTTTTGTTTTTATTAAATAATACTCTTTTTTTTTAAACTTCTCAAAAACATTTATCACCCCAAACTATCCATTTTAACGAGTTTCGTTTAAAAAAATGGATATAAATTCTAACTTTTATTTTTGCGTAGATATGTCTAAAAAAGTAACATATTTGTTTAGTTCAAAAACGATAACAATTGACACTACTAAAAAGTGCCTATGCGTTTCTAATATTAATTTTGTATTATATTTAATGTGTTTAATTTATTGTAATTTTATAAACATCACCGCATTTTAAGATTATACATTTTTTATTTTTATATCTAATTTCAATTATACGAAGTGTAGTATGTTCTTATAAACGTCCGTTTGTTGTCACCATAAACGTATGAGACATGTTTAAATAGTATTGTCACCATAAATACATTTATGGGAATTGAAGAAAAAAACAAAGTGTCTTTGGGATATGCCAGAACATCCAGAGAAGAACAGAATATTTCAAACCAACTGCGTAAATTGCGTGAGATTGGGTTAGAGCCTAAAAACATCTATGATGATGAAGGAGTTTCCAGCTTAACACCTGCAAAGAAACGGAAAGGGTTTAAACAAGTCTTTGAACGTGTGAAAAACGGAGAAGTAGATAAATTATATGTCTTTGAAATATCGAGACTTGGGAGAACATCAGGAGAGTCCTTGCAGCTATTCATAGAGATTGAATCATACGGCACTATGATAATGTCGCTCTCTAAAAATGAAGCATGGACGCAGATAACAGACATCCCCGGAATACGAAATATATTCTCTGCTCTGTTTAGTTGGTTTGCAGAACTCGAAAGGAATTCCCTCGTTGAACGAACAAAGATAGGTATTGAGAGAGCAAGAGCGGAAGGTAAAACCATAGGCAGACCTGAGAGACAGCCTGACAAGAAAGAATATCTTAAGTGGAAAAATCAAGGGCTGAAAACTGCTCAGATCGCTAGGGTTATGCAAGTGCCTACATCTACTCTGTATAAATGGGTTGAGAGATGGGAAGAAGAAGAGAGAGTTAAGAGGAATAAAGAGGCTTAAAAAATGAAATTATGTCACTGTTGCGGGGAAGAAGTGTTAGAAGAATCAACATACAAAGAGATGACTTTCTGCTCAGTGAAATGCATGGACAGATACCTTTTACATATGTGCGAATCTGGGAGAATATCTTTTCTTGATTTACCAAAGGAAACTAGAGATAGAGAATCGAATAGAAAACCTTTAAAATGTCATTCAGTTGAGTGTGGGGTATGCGGAACCATATATTATATAAATACCTCCTTTGCAGAGGAGAGGAGGAAATATTGTAGTGAAAAATGTAGAAAAATTGCACTTAAAAATACAATTGAAAAGAATTGGTGGAAAACTTTTGGATGGATGAGTCCAAATTGGAAAGGCGGTATCAAAAACGGTATATACTGTCAAAAATTTAACGCCGATCTGAGAAGAAGGGTCAGGACTTTCTTTGGAGAAAAATGTTTTTTATGTGGCAAACCTCAAGCAGAAAATAAAAAGAGGTTAGCCGTTCATCATGTAAATTACAATAAAAACGCTTGCTGTGACAGTTCAAGAGTTCTGTTAGTTCCACTGTGTGAACAATGCCATGGAAAGACAAATCAAAATAGAGAGCATTGGGAAGACTATTTTGAGAAGATACTAAAAGAGAAATATAATTATAAATGTTATTATACTAAAGAAGAATACAATAAGTTAAAATCCGAGGAATGCTCCACTTGATTATCTTTTTTTAATGTTAGTTTTTATTAATACCTTTTTATTTAATGGTGCACAGAATCAAAACTTGCCCAATTACTGACAGTAATAATACCATTTTAAATCTTGTTTTCATTCTTATATTACCTATGAATAAGTTTGTTCCCATAATCTATATGTATAAGGCGTGACTCCCTTTTGGTAGTTTTAGTAGTTAGCTATTTATACTACTCGCGTGTATTATTGTATAGAGTATAAATAAAACGGACTTAAGACAAGATAAGAAGGAGAGAAAATAAATGGAATGTAAAAATTGTAAATTTTATAAACTGCTAGATAATGGGTATCATGGTCAGTGTGTTGTAGTACCAGAAAAGCATACATTAGTACATCCGTATAGTTGCCAGTGTACTAAATTTGAGAAAAAAGAATAACGGTGAGGGAAAATGCAAGAAGGTAAAGTAAAAATAGCAGACGGCCGCCCTGAAACAAGGGCCAGTCTAAGTAACTTCAAGAGTAAAATGCAATTAGAAAACCCCCTTGAAAAAATCACAATGGGGGATGCGATAGATTACGCGATAGTGCAGGCTGAAAGAGTGCCTGCACTCGAAGAAGAAAACAAGAAATTAAAAGAGAGGATTGTGGAACTTGAAAAAGGGGAATAAAAATGAAATCCAAATACGAAAAGGATCAAGCTGATAGAGTAATAAAAGAACGTGCTGATAAATACAAAAATCGTATTTATGAATATATAAAAGAGAATAAAGAACTCCCTGACAGTTTAGATATAGCCGATCATTTTAATATTCCTTGGGACGTTGCGGTTACTGCTACCCGGGATTTGGTAAAGGATGGGAAAATAGTGTGGAATGATGGATTGGAAATTAAAGGAGAAAAAGAAGGAAAGTGAATAAAATGAAAACTATCTCTAATTATTTATGGCAAATAGAAAGGCAATTTGGATTTTATCATTGTAAAAAATGTCGAATGTTGGGTACAGATAAAAAATATTGCAGGTTCTGGAAAACGGGAGCTTCTGTAGGGCAATACTGCATTCATTGGGAGAGTAAGAAAAAATGATAAAAATAGGAGATGAACTTTCTGAATTTGGTCAAGGAGGTCTTGCTGCATTGATTTTTGTATTCATTGAGGAAGGGGAATAAAACCATGAAAGGATTCACAGCTATCATGGCAGAAATAAAAGGATGTTATAACGTAAACGGCTATATATATATATATGTAAAGATTGCCCACGAGAACATGATGAATCAGAGTGTGAAGATTTTAGAGAAAAGGAAGAGATGGATTTACTGTATATTATAAAACTCACAGAATGAGCTTGAGGAGATGAAATAAAATGGGCCAACAATGCAAAAACTGTAAATCGTGGAAACCACTTACCGAAGGATCTTGTTTAGGATATTGCACTGATTCGTTATCAGACACTCCCAATCTAGAATCAGATTGGTGTTGCGGATGGAAACCAATAAAAATGTATGGTTCGGAGGTGTTTTAATGCAGATTGGTTGTAGAAACAAGACTAAAAAATACATGTGCGAAGATTGCAACTGTATAACTGATAGTATAGAGTGTTATGAATTTAGAGATAAACACAGAGCGAGAACAGATATAAATGATAACGCGGAGCCTGTGCTGTTGACAGATGAGAAACGAAATGAGATATGGGAACGGATGATAAACTCCTAAACATGAAGTTTTTGTAATCATAAAGAAGAAGGAGCTTGAGTAAAATGGTTAACGCCTGTGATGTATGCGAAGTATTTGAACAATGTGCAGAAGCATGTAACCGAAATGAAACTCGCCTCCCTGTTGAACTTGAAAAACTGGCAGCATGTAATTATGAGAGTCATGCAGAGTATGCGAAGGCAATAGGGAAGCCAGCTTATGTGATTGTGAAAAATGGAGAAGTTGTTGAGGGGCTTGACTAAAATGAAATCCAAATACGAAACCATAACAGTAAAACAACTCGACAACATGAAACACGCTCTCGGTCTCGATCAGACAAAAGCTAAACCAAAACGCGGGAAGTACACGGCTTATAGGAATTATTTCTGTACTTATGGGAAAAATGACGAATGGGAATCACTTGTAGAATGTGGGCTGGCTACTTTCCATGTAGGAGATCCTTCTGTTTATTATCATGTTTCCGAAGAAGGGTTACAGTTTATGAGTGAGATTCTTGGGTTTAAGATAGTGGAAGGTGATTAAAATGTATGAAATATTTGAATGTCTTCACTGTGGTTATATATTCGACATGACAGACGAAGGAAGAAAAGATTTCACAAAAACAGGAGGCTGTATAATAAAATGCCCTGAATGTGAATGTCTTGGATTAGAGCCTTACGATATGAAAAAACAACGCTCCGGTTGTCTATCATTTGAAACTAAAGAGTTTACATCTTGTGATGGTTGCTTCTTTGAATATCCGAACGATTGTAATGATTATAGGAGGGTTTCAAGGGTTTATCAGGTATTGACTGTAGATTTTAAAGAAACTGTTTGGAAGTGAAGAAAAATGCAATGCCCGTACTGTAAAAAACACTATACAATGAGATGATTAAGGAGATGGGATAAATGGATATAACAAAATTCAATACCGACCTCAAAAGAAAAAACGAATTATTGACGCAGATCGATAAAAAGATAACATGGTTAGAAGCGAGGTCTGATAAATTATTTAACGAGATCAGAGAGATGTATAAAACTGCATACCATGAAGGACTTTGGTATAATGAAGAGGAGGATGAATGGAAATGAAATTTGAAATACTCGATACAGTTCAGACAAACGATTATTACAATGAACTTGTTGGAGGTTATTTTATTGGAACTGTGATTGGTGTAATACCCACTGAGAGATATAGATTAGACGTTGGAAAAGGGATTACTACGATAATTCATGAGAGTTTTATTAAGAAATTTTAAGAGGCAAAAGAGAAATGGAGTTGAATTTTTCAGAAGAAGACTTGCAGTACTTCTTTATGAAGAGGAAAAACGATTCTGCGAGACGTTAATGTACAGTACGAAAATTGATGAATTAGAGAAGAGAAAGGAGCAATTAATATGAAATGTACTTCATGTAAAAACTATAGACTCGAAGCGGGTTGTTGTGTACTAAACGATGAATTGGAAGGGTACGGTATGAATGTAAATGAAATTAATAGAATATGGGGAATATCCTTTGAAGATTGTAATAGATGTGAGGTTATAGTACAGGAATGATAATAAATGCACATAAAAATAGGCAATATTCAAATATTTTCATTAGATTTACCTGAGGACGTAAGAGTAGTTAGAACTTGGGTAGATCATGAATATAGAGCGATTTCATTTTTATTGGAAAGTGAGTCATTCGATGAAGTAGAGGAAGGGTATAGAGCACCTGAAATAAATTACATGCAAGTAACTATTAAAAAACATGATACGGAGACTGTAAATGAAACTCCCCTCTTATAATTGAAGAGGATAACTAATTAATCTTTTTTTACCCATTTCCCAACACTACAAATCGCCACCCCACAAACCCATAATTTTTTCACCTCACAATAACCAACAAGCCCCTCCCAATCGGGTTGAAAGTTTTTACAAGAAATACATCGCTCGATTGTGAATTCTTTTGATTTTCTTAATTCCTCTTTTTGTGCGGCGATTTCTGCGAGAGTAGGATAACAATTCATGCACAATTTTAAGACCCCCGGAGTAATAATAAGAGGACTATTGTGAGGGAAAGGATCTGGAGAAGAACTTCGGAGCGCATATTAAAGAGATGGAGAGTAAGATAAAAAAGGAAAATTAATTTAATTTAGTCAGATGCTCAAAAGCTATCCTTATATCCTTCCAGTTACCAATAAAGAAATAAGCTTGCGGGTTGCACCAATCTTTTAAATCTTGATAATATTCCGGTTCAATAGCCTCAACTGTTTTAATAACTATCCATGCATATTGAGATAGAGTACTTAATGAGTATCCCGTAATAGTCGTGTTATAGGAATCATCTACTTCATCTTTATATTCTGCGATCTGGTCAAGATACCAATCTTCCCCGATTAAGCGCATGTTGTAGCCTTCTGGTTTTCCGGCTTTCTCGAGAAAAGAGTCTGCTTCTTCTTCGGATTTGCCTTTTAGATGTGGAATTCTTGTTACTGTGCCTGATTTTAGTTTGAATATCATAATTAATCCTCATTAAACTTTTATATCCCATTTTTGAGAGTCCTGGTCCCAATAAAGCCCGACTGAATCTTTTAATCTCTGCCACTCTTTCGCGTCTGTATCTGTCCCATCTCCCTTGTATATCTCGGCTCGATGTCTGCACCGGGGTTCTTGGAGCACTTTCTCAGCATAATTACTCTGGAGAGTATTCCAGGTGAAGACCTGGCCCAAGAGACAGACATGATGTGGGCGCGCGATTTCATCGGCAGGCCCTACAAAGACCCATTGAGAATGGTTCTTAATGTACGCCTGTTTGCGGCCTTCTTCATAGGCTCTGTGTGAGGCGATCTCGGCAAGGAGTGTAGAGTAGGTTAAGACACTCGCATAAAACGGCTTAGAAATGGTTTTAGAACGTTCCGATATTTTGAGATCTTTGTCTACATAGAGTTCTTTCTTTTTCTTACCGCCATTATCAATTACAATGTTTTCCTTTCCCTCAAAAACATCCTGGACGTATTTTTGGATTTCTTCTTTGGAACTGCCAGCTTCGGACATCTCTTTAACTTTTGTCAATATCTGAGTTTGGGCTGTGGTATTGAACTTCTTAATATTACCTAAAAAGAGAGCTAAGAGGATAGCGAGTTCTGCTTTTTCTTCATCTGTGAGACCGTCTTCCTCTTGATCTTCAGCCGACTTAACGGCTGGGAGTTGTTTAGCTGGGATACTTTTAGCTGGGAGGGTTTGTACTGGGATAGTAGATTGATGTTTTTCACCTGCTGTCCGTCCTGCTATGTAATTGATTGATATTTCTTGCGAGAGGGCTTCGGCTTGAGAGGATTCAATTTGAGAAAAGGCTTTTTTGAGGGACTTCTTGAATATGGTAAGATTGAGAGGCATTGATAAAAAAAGGATAGGGAGTTTAAAAAAGGAAAATTAAAAATTATTGTTTCACATATTCATTTATAGTCTTTATAGCCGCTGGATATTTTTCTCCAAATTTCTTCTGCCATCTGTCCCACATTTGATAATCAATTTCCCATTTTCTAGGAAATGAAACTTTAACTCTACACATTTCAGTATTGATATTTTCAGCGTCTTCTAGATACCAACGTGGAACGTTTTCTTCTACAAGAATTTTGTAAGGCACAACACTATAACTTAACTGGCTGCCTCCAACTTCTTCCATTAATTTTAGATAAGTTTCGAGACTACGGTCATCTAGTGGGACTATTGTATGTCCATTTGTTTCGCATACAAAAGTTTGTGTGGATTTTTTTACTAATTCGTTTTGTGTTTTCCACACTCGTGATCTTTTATCATTTCCAGTTTCAGGACGTTCTAACGTCTTTGAAACCCACTGTATAAACTTAGCAGTAATTCCTTCTTCTTTAAAATTCTTAAAGTTCTCAACATCAGCTTTTATCTCTTCAGGAATTTTAAAGTAGTACGTTGCATAAGTGCAATCGAATTCGTCGTCTTCATCGGATATATAATAAGGACTGTTTATGAGGTTCTCATTGGGATAATCTTCCCGATTTCCTCCTCCTGTTCTCGTATAGATGTAAATACCATCATCTGAAAATCCACAGTCTCTATATCTCTGAACATCGTTCTCTTTGAGTTCCAGAATTGCTAAAACGATATCTGTGTTTGGGTTTTTTCCAAAAAGTAAATTATATAAACTCATGTTATTTGCTCCTTTAATCTTTCCTGCTGAAAGTACAATTCTCATTCGGGCACACTTTACCCTTCTTTACCCAAGTTTTAGTACTGTTATCATAGACTCTATAAGGCTGTAAATAATGTTTTTTACACGCAGGGCATATTTCCCTAGGCTTGCATTGTTTTTCATTTACTGTGCGTCCTTGTTGCTGTCTTTCACCGACTTTCATTTAATACCTCAAAAAATTGATTAACAGAGAAGGTGTTCACCCCACATTCTCTTTGCATCCCCTCCGTGATTATATACCCAATCATAGAAACTTTCTGCTCCAGATTCTGTCTTGAAAACTTTGCTGTTAGTCGTAACGCCATTCATCGAGTAAACAACTTTGAAAGGATATTCGTGTTTTGGGTTTATTCCTAGCATCTTTTTGTCACGTCCTTTTATCTTACTTCTATATTCTAATACGCAGAACTCATATATAAAACTATGTGTAATAACTACTAATTTTTACACTAAATAAAATTAATTTCTTGTTTTCGGTTTCATGGTTAAAATACACTTGTAATAATAGTAATATTTACACAAGTTTTAAATACTTGAAAACTAATTACTATATACTAAGGTACTAGGAAGAGGTTGAGTCAAATGATAAGCAGAAAAGGCAGAATGAGCAAATGGGATAAAATCCAGAAAACACTTAAGAATGCAAACCCGAAGGATATACACGAAGTTTATACTCTCTTAGAACAGTTCCGGCTTACAGGTGCTGAAGAAAGACAAATCGCACAGAGCTGGCAGAGAGAACAGGAAATGTTAAGAGTACATGGAAAAGGGGCTTATGCTCCTTGTCCTACCCCAGTGGTGGTTTAAAATGGTTCTTCCTGTACGAACTGAGTTTTGTAACAACTGCAAATCAAGAACAAAAAGGTTCTTCTGTTGGAATAAGAATTCTGCTTACTTTAGACATAGAGTAGCAGATGAGTTTTTTTGTATCTGCTGGAAAAAGAGGAATTAATCTTCCTCAAAAACGGTTTCTATTGTATTCTTCCCTGTTTTATATGCATCCTGTAACTTTTTTACAAGTTCTTTTTCCTTAAATCCGCTTGGATCGGTAGGGGAAGCAGAGATTACCCCCTGCTCAGTCATTGCCCCGTAGATGAGCGATTTCAAAATAGCATTAACCTGTTTTGCCTCGTCTTCTGTGATAGTTTCCTGCGGCTTTTCCTGCGCCTCGTAGTTAGCTAATTCTAATAGACCATAACCATACTCCTCACCCAATGCCTGAACGTCTTCCTTAGAAGCTCCTACAGCTTTGATGTTTGTCAGTGTTTCCGCGTAAGTTTTAGCGACCTGAGCTTCGTTAAGAAGATCTTTTGTATCTGGAGTATCCAGAACGAAATGAGCTTTAATATCTTCAAATTTATATGCCCCGTCTGTGCCTTTCCATTCTCTTTCAGCAAACATTAATTTTATTAATCTGTCTGCTGCCGCTTCGTATTCTGTCCTTTCGCCTGCATGTACTGAATTGAATATTTGCAGGATATTTCGTGAAGAGGCTAGTTCAGTGCCTGTCGCATCAATAAGCGACATCGGGAAACCTAGAGCCTGCCCTATTTCTTTATTAAGTTGGTCGATTAACATTTGTATAAAGGAATCTGATACTGATTTAGCACTTTCAACAGGCTCAAGAGTAATGTCAGGAGCAGTCGTTAAGGACCCTCCGGACTTCATGCTCTTTGTGACATTATCAGAAAGAGTCTGCATTGAGGCAATATAAGCGTTATAGTTTGCGATTTCTGCCGCGTAATTAAACGATCCTTCCGCAGGTTTTCTAGGGACTGACGTAATAAAAACAGGGTTTCCAGTCATGTCCTTGCCGATTTGGATCATGCCATTTTTAACATGGATAAAAGGACTGAGAATCGCATAAATGAGATTAGGCGCATTAACTAAGAGAAGCCTTTTCAACCATATCGCTAAAATAATACTATCCATCGGCGCATGATCTGTTTTATACTCCTCATCATAATAATAATTATGATCCTGCTTGACATCAGTATTATGCATTGCCAGAATACGTTCTGCGGCTGCGATTCTTAGATTATTGACATCTGTGATATTATAATCAGTTTTATATTTCTCAAAAAGAGCTTTTACAGCTTCGTTATTTCCTGTTTCCCTCTGATCTATGTACGTCCCGTATGTATCCATGGTACTCCCAAAAGGAATAAACCAGGAATCTACATCCATAGTAGTTCCCATGGTAGACCAGGACGTTTTTACCATGGCACGTTGATGGTATGCTATTATTGAGCTATCCCATGGATCAGAAAAGACTTCCATGGTAGAAGGTTCTAACTTTTCTAAGCGGGATATTTTACCGGCTTGGTCTTTATCCATTCGACGGTAAGAGTGACCTACAAGAATACCGAAATCCTTGTAATCATCCCTAAAAACCTGCATCAGTTGAATGGATTCTAACCAGTCTGTTATTTCCTCGATTGCCTGAGAATAGAGTTTATTGTCCTTTGTCTGGACCGTGAAGCCTTGTAGAAGAGTATTTTTCAGGTAGGGATAAATTGTACCGCTTAAGAGCGGATCTGCTTCAAACGCTTCTTGCCGGAGTTTAGGAGTCGCATGAGGGAGCTTGTGTTTAGTTTCATGAATCCATTTTAGAAGGTGCTCGTGATTGAGGAAATGCGATTCTATGGGTTCGGCTGCACTTGCTCCGACTGCGGTTGAGGTTTTATCTGTGGGTGGATTAGCAGATGAGAGTTTAGGAGAAGTAGAAAAAAGAGATGATAGTTTTGGGAGTTGCATATATTAGACTGATTGTAAAAAAGATATAAAAGAAAATTAAATAATTACACTTCGTGCAGGATAATAATTATTGTATCACCTTCTTTTATTTCTCTAAAAAAATCCGCGTGAACTGGAAGCCTGCCTTTTTTTTGGAATATTGGTTTAAGTTCTGAAAAACATCTCCGCGTTCCTTGCCGGATATTGTCCTCATTGACTGTGAAAGAATCTTCAGTAGTAAGAAAGAACAAGCTTTTCAAAACAAGAACATCTATTTTAAGCCCTTGCGTTAGTTTGCTTGTTATGCTGCCCGCTTGAAGTTTTCCTTCATATTTTTCTGTCTTCGATATATCTGAAAATGACTTAACGACTGTATGTTTAATTCCTGAAAATATTATTTTTGAAGTCATTCGATATCCCCAGTTGCCAAAAATAGGAATTAGTTTTCCTATTCGGCTTCATCTTTGAGGGTTTCCTGCATAAGCTTAAGCTCGGTCTTATAGTCGGCTCTTGAGTGATTCACATACACAACGTCTTCGCTCTCAAGGGTTTCTATTATATTATCAAGAACTGTGTCATTGTCGAGATCTGAATCCATGAAATTGATGTTTGAATATCCAAGGAGATCTATTATATCAGAATATCTCTGGAACCCATCTCTTACATCGAAGTAATAATATTTGTCATGTTTTGGGGCTTCGATAATGGCATTTTCAATCTTTGACCATTCGCCATAAGCATCATCGTTTTCAAAACTGAATCTGCCTTTCCAGTTTGAACCGTCCCAGAATAAGTCGAATTTGGCACCGATGTCCTGGAGAAGAGGTTGGATTTTTTCTTTGTAATAATCTGCAAACTCTTCAAAGTCTGTATCTTCTGGAATCGTAAATTCAGACGCAAGCCCATTCCAGACAGCTCCGTCAGTGGAATTTGTTTTCATCTGAGTTTCAACGATGGCAGTTTTCTTTTTCCAGTCAACATAAAGCATTATTCTGCAAATGCTCTGACTATTCTGCATGGGGTCGGCTTCCCAAAATTGGGCGGGTTTCCAGTTTTCAACGTTCTCATTCTTCAGTGCAAAATTAGTGTTTTCGGTTGTCATCATATGTCACCTGTAGTATATACAGTGCACCCAATATATTTAAGTGTTTGGGTGATTGGACTTTGAAAAAAATTAAATTCTCATTCCACCTGCTGAAAATGCACCCATAAATGATGTTTCATAAGCCTGCTGTTGGAAAGGTTGATTAATTACAATTGCTGTAGCCGTACTTGTCACGTCTACCATATCATCGTGAGCCGCATTAGGAAAGCCTAATAACTCCGCTTCATAATCATTCAGCCAGGGAGCCCCCGCAAGGAAATAGACAACTCCTGCGGCTATCCGGGTAGCTGCCGGAATAAAACGAGTTACCTTATCTGTATCGGCATCGACCTTTTGAACGGGAAGCCCTTCTCTTATCAGAGTTTGATATAAAGAAATACCTAACCCTGTCTTTTCTACAGCTTGAAAAACAGGATGCCATCTGAGGTATTGCTGTTTGAAAAGGGGGACCTGATCGGGAGTTTCTAATCGAGTTCGTATCAAGTCGATGAGTGCGAGTTCATTTTGTGGAGTTTGCGCCCAGGTTGCCAGGACAAAATAGTCTGCGCTCGTTTTCGTTGAGGCGGCGGGGTCACATGTCTGGAAGATCCTGCATTGTGGGAGTAAATACTGTTTATCCCCGAGATCGAGGATATTGTTTTGGAGTGTGCAGTATTTGAATTGTTCTTTTTTTACGAGGTTACCTGCTGCTGCTGAAGGTCTTTGCTGATAGAGAGATAACCATGAATAAACAGGAAGTGTATTTTTTATTTTGTAAAGAACTTCTTCAGGGAATTTTTTTACCCATAACGACTGATTTGGAGCAGTCCTTTGATCATATTCAGGTATCACTTCTTCAGAGAGGGCAGGGAGTGTTATTATCTTACATTTATCAGTTCCTAATTCATTCTCTGAAATATCGATTACCTTTCCAATAAGATCTTCTTCGTGCCAACGAGTAGCTGTTATTAGTACGGGAGCGTTATCTTCCCGCCGAGTCAAGAACACATCTGTATACCATTCAAAATTTTTTTCTCTGATCGTAGCACTTTCAGCTTCTTCGCGGTTCTTGAAGGGGTCGTCTATTATTCCTATCCCATCGAAACCCATACCAGTTATCCCTCCTCCAATTCCACAACTCCTATAAACCCCTTTGTGATTCACGATTTCAAAAATATCAGAGTTTCTTAAGTATGATCCTTGTGCAGTTGTACGGACATTAGAAGAGTTTAATCGGGTTTCTGGGAAAATAAGAGAATAAATGGGGTCATCCACCACACGTTGTACATCTCTATTCATTCGGCTGGAAAGGTCTGCACTATAAGAACATGCTATAATACTAGAATCAGGGTCTTTCCCTAATTTATAAGCCGGGAGTCTCCGTGAAACTATTTCAGACTTCCCAAATCGAGGAGGAGTTGAAACGATTAGTAATTCGTATTCACGATTGAGAAGATTGTCTATTTCATCACAAATTAATTTATGATGCCAGTTTACGAGATAATCCGGTTTGGTAAACTTTGTAAATTCAATTAAAGATTCTGTCGCCTTTTTTCGCCTAAGCAACTCTTGAAGAATTTCACGCTTTGAAAATTGTTCTTCAATTTGTAGCATTTATCATCCTCAAAAGTTGTTCTGTTGAAACTTCTTCCAACTTGACAGCGTTAATATTATTGATCGTAACCCCTTTATCCCCGGTCAATTTCCCCAGCCTCTTATCAAGACTGTCAAGCGCATTATTCGCCTCTTTGAATGCTAATACCCTAGTATGCTCATTCTCTGCGCTCTGAGCGAGTCCTAGTAACCCTCGAATTACCGTCTTTCTATCTTCAATTGTGGAAATCTCAGCTTCCACAACTTTAGCTTTAAGCTGGACTTTGTTCTCAATAATTTCAGCCGTGTATTTTTCATCTGATTTCAAAAAAGAGAATACTGAATCTTTGCTTATTTTGTGTCCGGTCTCTGTCGTTAAAGTGTCGGCAATGTCTCTTAATGATACCCCTTTTTCATTAAGTTCTCTTACCCTCGGTTCAAGGTTATATTTATTGATTTTGTTAACGGCTGACATTGTTTAGTCCTGTCTGGGATTGTCGAGTTTTGTCGAGATATATTTTTAGTGTTTAGAAATATAAATGAAAATTCATTACTTCTCAACTTTCACATAAATATAAGCTCTCTCACCGACTGCAATACTATCCATACACTCCGGATCTGTCCGCGTTAATTCACAAGTTGAACAGTGTTTTTCTTCATCGCAGGTGAATCTATGATTGCATCCCACAATTTCATAGTGTGTTGATTTTTTCATTGAATTGCCCTCATTAATATCCCGGGTAAATCCCACCCCATCAAATAAGCAACTACTCCGAAAACAGACAACGCCCATAAAAAAGAAAAATACCCAAGCTGCATATTATCACCGCGTTTCCAATTTCGATACATGAAAGGAGGATATCCGATACAGTACAGAACATTCGCGTAAAATGCTTGATTAAATGTGCAGGCGAATTGAGCGAGAATGTTAGGGAGTGGGATTAAGAGCTCTAACATTGATTACCTCAAATAAATACACCATGGATCGTCAGAGCCATTTCCTTGAACTTTATACCTGCTTCCTTCGTATAAGATACTAGGTTTCCCGAAAAATGGTCTTATACATCTTAAGATAATCTTGTTACATTTGCCATCTTTGCCAAAAACTTTTATTTTTACTTGTGTTCCCAGTGGTATAGGTTATTCCTCCTCATCGTCTACGTTCTCATCATGCTCAATGTCCCCTCTCATCCCACCCTGCCGAATAGGTTGACCTCTCCAATATGGATCTTGACAGGGAGAGGTATGTTTGATTGCAGAGCCGAAATTATAGGAGTTTGGGCTTGGATATTGGTCTTTATAGAGTGTCATTGTTGAGCCTCTGGATTTATCGGACCTGCTGCGTTACCTACATAGACAAAAGTTGGGATATACAAGTCATATTTTTGTTTGTGCGTTTTTTCTTTTAGGGGGAAAGTTGTCTGCATGTGGCCTCTTACAACTTTTTAACCTCATTTGTGAGTTCTTTTATCACATTTGTTTTCATCTGCTCAGAAGCTAGTTTGAAGCAGTCAAGAATAGTGTAGTCTTTACCCCCTTCTGCACCTGCTGTAATTAACTGGTCTTCTATCAAAGTTGCCTCTATGAGTAGTTGTTCTTCGTCATTGCTGTACCCATCGTATTTGTGAATTAGTCTATTTATCATAGTAAAACCTCAAAAAAAAGAATTAAATATTGAAATTTTGATTGGCTTCAAGTTCTAACTTTTTAGCAAGATACTCTTCATATGCAATTACTTGACCCCATTCAGGACATTTTCTTTTTGAAGATTCACTACCATGACACATAATATTGTATTTTGTACATTTTGTAGAGTTATAATCAGGTTCAAAAACACATCCATTTCTCATGATTTATTGCCTCCAGTTATCGATTTGTAATTAATACTAGTATATACTATTAAAAATTCAGTTTAACTTAATAAAGAAAAAAATTAAGTACAAAAACAGTATCTATCTAATCTAAAAAGAATTAATAATAGTACTACATAGTAATATTATTAATTCGAAAGCGATATAGAAAGATGAGTTTTTCAGATTACCTTATAATATCCCTCCTGGGAACACAGTATATCTCCTCTCTCTTTCATTTTCCGAAGTAATTCTTCAGGTTCCTTAATCCCTTCGTTAAGACATTTCTCTATGATTTCCTCCCTTCTTACAGATTTATCTCTAGTTGTATCTTTATCAGAAATTGATTTTATTATATTGACTATCTTTCGAATCTTCCTAGATTGACTCATAGAAGTCCCACAGGCAAGTACATTCGCGTCAAGTTCACCGGTTTCCGGGTCTATTCCAACATTTTTAAGATTATTATAAAATATTTCAACTGCTGCCTTCGCGTCTTCTTCTTCAATCATATCAGATAATCTTAATCTGGCGTGCGCAGTTGCAAGCCTGTAAGCAGCTTCCAGTGTACGAGCTGTTATAGGGATTGTATCAGTTCTCCCACCTGCAGCCCCTCTTGTACCTACAAAAAAGTCTATTATCATTTCCTCGGCTTCATCGGTAAGCACCGGGAAAACATGAGTTCGAATATAAGCAATACATTTTCTTAAAAGTTCAAGGTCTATTTCTGGTTCAATAATTTCCTTTTTGCCACGTAAGGCCCCTAAAATATGTTTAGCGAGCTTCCTATCAGTATCAGGGTTCGGAGTGTCCCGTAAGATAAAAAGTAGGTCCATCCTCGAAATAAAAGCGTCTCCATGTGTGATCTGTTCAGCAATTGGTGTATATTTGTCATACCGCCCATACTTAGGATTTGCAGCCCCTAAAAAGGCAGTCCGGGTAAAAAGGTCAGCTTTCACAACTTTGTTAATATGTACTATCTGTTGCTCTAATGCTTCATGGATTGAACCTAATTGCCCCTGCTTCATTTTATCAAGCTCATCGGCACAACATATACCACCATCCGCTAGTGTTAAGGCGCCCGGCTGAATCCACCATTTGCCGTCCATCTCGTCTTTAACAGCTCCACCTGTTAAACCGGCCTCCGAAGTGGACCTCCCTGAGAATTCTACGGCACGAGGGGAATATTTAGCTACAAACGCGAGTAATTGACTCTTTGCTACCCCCGGATCACCTACTAACATCATATGGATATCTCCTCTTTTCCTGGTCCCATCTGGAAGGTCTATAGCCATCCCACCCACCATCTGAAGAGCAAGACCAAGTTTAACGTCTTCAAGTCCAAAAATAGAAGGAGCTATAGATCGGAGGATTTTAGCTTTCAGTACTCCTTCCGATGCCCACTGTTGAAATAAATCAGCTTCTTCTTTTGAAATCTCAATATTTTCATAATCAGAATCAGATTTCTCGATAGAATTAGCAATGAATGTAAAGTCCTGATATTTGCTTTTCTGAGTACCTATAAGTTTAAGTCGGCCTTTCAAGATCCCAGTTATTATTACTTTATCTCCTGGAGTAGTAGCCCCGGCAATATCATAAGAACACGATACATTAAGAAATTCAGGGAGTTTCCCTCTTAGATTCTCAATAGGCTCCTGAATCTTAACATATTGATGATCATATTTAACGGACTCATCTTCTTTAATTTTAAAGTGTTTTTTATTCCCACATGTAGTGTTTTCACACTCATACGGTTCAATTAAAGAGTCAACGTCATCCAACTGCATTATCTTGTTTACATGCCCACAAATCATACAAACATGTGCAGACTGTTTAAATGCTGGTCTTACTTCAGATGCCTTTGAAATAACGCACCTGATCGCTAAAAACTTTTCAAGGTGAATATCTCTCAATTTAGATATACTAACTTCTGAAGTCTGAGGGAGTCCAGTAACTCTAACTATAACATCAGGGAGATTCTTATCTAGTAAGTCAATCTCGGATATTGCTTCAGTTGCAGCCTCAAACCATTCAGAAGGAGCATTTAAAAGACGATCTGCAATTTCCTTATTATACAATGCAATATGCCTAAATTCAACATACAAACTTTTTTTATCAGGATAAATCTCACTTAAATATAATAGATCATCCCAATATTGTTTTGGTGCTAAATCTTTATGATTTTTCCCTTTATTTACGTATAACCCCCTACTAAAAAATATTTTAAGTTTCTCCTTCAGCATATCGTAATCCATACACTCACCTGCTGTAAAAAACTCTCACTGCTTCCTCAGAGGGCCTGAATTTTGAATCCTTCAGGAAAACTTCTATCTTTGCAGCATCAACCCCGGAAAGATCAGAAAGTTTAGTGTATTGTAAAAAACCCATATCTTTTTTGAAAGCCTTGCACATTGTAAGTGTTTCTTTCACGACTACGTTTATTTGAGCTTCAGCTTTCTTTACATCGTTAACTTCAATAACGGCCTTAGCTTCGAGCTGTTCTATTCTTCTCAAAATGACGGCTTCTTTTGCCAAATCTGACTGAATTCTCGCTCGAATCTCTTCTAACTGCCATTTAAGTTTAGGAAGATCTGAGTGATAATAGGCAATTTTGTTTAAGAAAGCCTCTCTAGCAATATCTTGTCTTGATTCTGGAAGATCCCCCGCGGCTATCCATAACTCAGGGTCCATGTACAATATATGCTGAGTCTCCCGCCCTGTATTTTTCTTGGGTCTTCCTCTACGTTTAGGTTGATTTTCATCTTGCATTCATCGCACCCCCACAAAACACCGTCTCCCTCTCTTTTCAATAACGATCTCATCCGGCATCCCCTTCAAAATATACCACATTTTCCCATGTGAACAACCAAACGCCCTGGCCACATCCACAACACTCTTACCGGCGTGCCCCCTCACATACTCAACAATCTTCTCCTTAAACTGTCGGCTCTCTCCGCGTGGGATATGCAATGAAACCCCATGCGTCTTCCTGCTGCCATATTGTTTCTCACGGAGACAATGTGATACGAGAATATGCTTTCCACAGACCGGGCAATCAAGAGAATCTAACGACATCTCAATTTCGATGTAATGTTTGGAAGTCCCTTGATATGGGCATAATTTTCGGGCAATCATACGGTCACCCGGAGAGCCCCACACACGGCTTGATATTCGACTTCTAAACGGGCCTTCTTCTTGAGAAGCTCAGAAACGTCATTATAAGGTTCTACATCAAGTTTTAAAATTGAAGAATAGTTCTGCCTTATCCACTGCCTAATTAAGCTCTTGTAAAGCTCTATGGCGTTTTTCCTCGTACCCGCAAAAAGCACAGGAACTCCTCTCGTATAAAGAGAAGCTATCTTACCTCTGCGAGCCTCCACATTGGCCCCTATATGATTGATATTGCGTTCTTTCCCAGTAAAAGCCGGAGAATACAGAAGGAAATCGTTAAGTGTGCATTCCGCGATAACAACCATCTGAG